>Ga0101943_1000356_pt1 | contig 86879 bp, 79 predicted proteins | sample DewCreD2012metaG_5_FD_75244 | JGI IMG/M metagenome (GOLD analysis project Ga0101943, IMG submission 75244) | Hot spring sediment bacterial and archeal communities from British Columbia, Canada, to study Microbial Dark Matter (Phase II) - Dewar... ... | reverse complement strand
GTCAACCAAGTTGTGAGGCGGGTCTTGAAGGGGACAGCTGGGGTGGAAGTCGCAATCAAACTGTTGACACTATTTACCCCCCACGCATAGAGCGAGTACGGGCAAGTTCGGCGGCTACCCCGAACTGCGGCGGCACCGCCAACGACACGCATAACACAGCGGCAAACGCTTTCGCCGTTCTTTTATGCGCCAACAGCTGGCGCACCCAACGCAAATTCCCTCGTCGCATCGTCAACGCCTCCTTCGCCAAAAGTTCGCTCCTATTATAGCACATCCTGCAGGGTTTGTCAAGAGGGGAAGCTGTTCGAAAAATTCTCTTTTTAGTTTTTAGAGGGTAGACACTCAGTTTTGCCCCTACAGGGGGTTCACACGACAAGGCACGCCCCCAGATTTATTGCCCCCTCACCCCAATCCTCCCCGTGGTGAGGAAGCTTTTTGCTATTTTCATCGGGCAGACGCTGCCAGAATTTCCCGAACACCCTGCCTGTTCGCTTGTCTCGTTGACCACCTCCTTGTTTGGGAATTCGTCAGGCAGAAGGAGATTCCTGCTTGGAGTGCGATTGGGGAACTTTGCTTGAGAGGGGCTGCCTGTTCTAAAGCAGCGGGAACTGCGAGAGGAAGCGCAGGTCGTTTTCCAGAAACAGGCGCAGGTCGTCGATGCCGTACTGCAGCATTGGGATACGCTCGATGCCCAGTCCGAAGGCGAAGCCGGAATAGCGTTCCGAATCGATGCCGTGGCTTTCCAGAATGTTGGGATGGATCAGCCCTGCACCGCCCAGTTCCAGCCAGCCTCCTTTCCATGAGATGGCGAAGTCCACTCCTGGCTCCACGAAGGGGAAGTAGTCGGGGCGGAAGCGCACCCGCACCTCCTGTCCGAACATCATGCGGGCGAACTGGGTAAGTGTGCCCTTTAGATGTGCCATGCTGACCCCTTCGTCCACCATGAAGGCGTCCACTTGGTGGAAGGTGTGCGAGTGGGTGGCGTCCACATTCTCGTAGCGGAAGCAGCGTCCGATGATGGCGATGCGCAGTGGTAGGGTGCGTTCGCCCCGCTGCACCTGTTCAAAGATACGCCCTTGAATGGCGGTGGTTTGCGTACGCATCAGCCAGCCATCACCCACATGGAACGAGTTCTGCTCATCCATCGCGGGGTGGTCCTCGGGATAGTTGAGTGCACCGAAGTTATAGCGGAAATGTTCCAGCTCGGGACCTTCCACGAACTCGAAGCCCAGCCCGATCAGTGCCGCTTTTACGCGGCGCATGGTGAGGGTAAGGGGATGCAGGCGTGCGGGGCGGATAGGTATGCCGGGCAGGGTGATGTCGATGCGTTCTGCTTGCAGGCGTTGCTCCAGTTCGAGGCGTTCCAGTTGGGCGCGTCGTGTATCCAGCCATTGCTCGATCTGCTCCCGCGCCTGATTGACAGCCTGCCCGAAAGTGGGGCGTTGTTCGGGTGGCAGGCTGCCAATTTGGCGCAGTAGTGTACCGATTGCGCCTTTCTTGCCGAGATAACTTAGCTCCACCGCGTCCAGTTCCGCAGTGGAGCTACATTGCTCAATTGCTGCCCGCGCCTGATTCAGAAGTTGCTGGATGGTTTTCATAAAAAGCTCAGGATGCGCGGATTACCGTTTGCACGAGCATGGTGAAGGCGTCGGGGTCGCGGATTACCATTTCGGCAAGCATTTTGCGGTTGACCGCGATGCCTCGCTCGTTCAGTGCGTGGATGAATTCGTGATAGCGGACGCCGTGCGCACGGCAGGCGGCATTGATGCGGGTGATCCAAAGCTGTCGCAGGTCGCGCTTGCGCTGACGGCGGTCGCGGTAGGCGTAGAGCAGCGACTTCATCACTTGCTCGTGCGCCTTGCGGAACAGCTTCCGTTTCGCACTGTAATAGCCCTTCGATAGTCGCAGTATCTTTTTATGTCTTCGTCGGGTAACGGTTCCACCTTTGACCCGCATAGTGGTCCTCCTTGGTTCTGTGCTGGTGTTGGGTTGAGCTTATCTGCCAGCCAGCAGGCGGTTGACGCGCCGGTACTCGCCTTTGAAGAGCTCATCTTCGAGGTCGAGTCGGCGTTTACGTGCGGGCGATTTGCTCAGGAACAGATGGCTGTTCCCGGCTTTCTTGTGCATCAGTTTGCCCGTCGCCGTGCGTTTGAACCGCTTGGCTGCTGTTTTGCTCGTTTTCATCTTTGGCATGGGCTTCTCCTCCTTCAGTACGGGACGGTTCGGCGCGGGCTGGCTTTTTGCGTGGCGCCAGCACCATCACCATTTGTCGTCCTTCCATTGTCGGCGGTCGTTCGATGGTGCCATCTTCTTGCAGGGCGTCGGCAACCTTTTTGAGCAGCGCTTCGCCCATCTGTGGTCGTCCGATCTCTCGGCTGCGGAAGATGACGATGAATTTTACCTTATCGCCGTCTTGCAGGAACTCGCGTGCGTTGCGCACTTTGGTTTCGATGTCGTGTGTGCCTGTGCTGGGGCGCAAGCGCACGGTTTTGACTTCTGCTTGCTTATGCTTGCGTTTCGACTCTTTGGCGAGTTTCTCCTGCTCATAGCGATAGCGCCCGTAGTCCAGGATCCGGCATACAGGCGGGTTCGCGTTTGGTGCGACTTCTACCAGATCGAGCCCGCGCTCCTGCGCAATTTTCAGGGCGCGGCGGATATGCATTACTCCGATCTGCTTCCCGTTCTCGTCAATCACGCGCACTTCTCTGGCGCGGATCCGATTGTTGACTCTCAGTTCCCTCTGGATAGCTGGCTCACCCTCACTTTGTTCGGTTTTTTGTGTGCGAGATAGTATACCATGCAAATCGCTCCTTGTCAAGGGGGGGTCTGCTGTTTCCATGCTTGTCGCTGCTCGTGCAGGCGGTGAATGGTCGATTCAGCCACCGAATGGAGCGCGATTTGAACTCCTACGATGAAGGGTTTGCTCATGGCGAGGGTGAAGATGCGTTGTAGCCAGTCCGCTTGGATGGCGGCGCTGGGAGATGCATGCCAGAAAAAGCCTTCGTCGCTGTTCGTGGTGGCAAGCGGTGGATGCAGGGTCAGATGGAGCGGCTTGCCCAGATCGCCATAATGCTCTATCACCCAATCGAGATCGAGCAAGTCGAAATCGCGCCAGTCGAGGTGCAGATTGATGCCTTCAAAGGGCACCTCGCTCTCCACAAGTTGTTCGAGCAATTTGAAGGTGGCGCGGCGACGATGCAGGCTGTAGGTGGCGCCGAGTAGGCGGATCACGCCGAAATCGATGGTACGCGCCGCCTCGCACAGTGCACTGACCAGTGAGAGGCGCGATCGGGTCTCGTTGGCTACCAGTTCCAGGCTGTCTGGCAGATCGGAGAGAACTTCCCAGTAGCGGATACGCCCACGATAGTGGCTCAGCGTATTGCGCAAGTGATGGGTTAGGTGTTCTTGCAGGGGCTGGGGCGATTCTATTGCCTGACGGATGAACGCTGCGGTGATGAGCGATTCGGCGCGTATCAGCAACCGCTCTTGCTGCGCCTGCTGCACCACCGGCTCCCACGCTTCTGGGGGCTGTTGCGTCATGGAGAGGCTGAGTTGATTGAAGGGTGGGTGTAGGGAGGTAATGGGGGTGGCGGGGTCGGTCAAGATGGCGCCCCAGAGGAACGCCTCACGCCAGCCGATACGCGCCAGGCGGAAGTGGGCGACTGCGCTCACGGCTTGCTCTCCTGCGAGCAGGCTTTCGCGCAGACTCTGCAGCAGGCGGGCGGTATCTCCCTTGTCCGGTGGCTTTGCGGCGTCAAGGCGTGTTTGTACCTCGTCCAGTGGCACGCCTTTGCGCTGATACTGCTTGATGAACGCTGAGCTGCGCTGATAGCGACTGATTGCCAGTTCGCGCTCCAGCAGCAGTTCACACTCGCGACGGTTATAGCCCTTGCCATCTGCCCACAGGTAGACGCGCCCGAAACCGGGCACGGCAAGTGGGTAAGCGAGACCGAACGGCTCGCCCGGATAAACAAGGCGCGCGCTCAAGGAATCCGTGTTTACCTCGATGGCGGAAGGGCAGATCGCCAGCGGCTCGCGCTGGGTGTCCGTTATGCGCAGCCGAGTCGCTGCCAGCGTCTGTTCCGCCCATCGCAGCGTTATCTGTTGTGCCACAGCTCCATCTAAATTATCGGACAGAGCGACTTAATTCCCAATCCCCCGTCTTGTGAGAAAGGAGGATAGCGTCCCGTGTCGAATAGAAGTAGTTCAGGTTTCTTCCCAATATCAGACGAAGGAGGTTGCTATGAGCGAGGTACGATTGGGTTTGATTGGTAGCGGTGGCATGGCACGCCACCATCTGAATGTGCTTCAGAGCGTTTCGGAAGCGAGGGTTGTTGCCATTACCGAGCCGAGCGAGGAGCAGCGGGCGCGCACCCTCGAACGCTTTCCCCACCTGCAGGGAGTCCCTTTTTTCGATGATCATCGTGCGATGCTGGAGCAGGTGGAGATGGACGGTGTGATTATCGTCACGCCGCACACGCTGCACTTTTCCCAGGCGATGGACGCGCTGGACAAGGGGCTGCATGTGATGATTGAAAAGCCGATGGTCTGTACGGTGGAGCATGCCCGCATTCTGGTTCAGCGGTTCCGGGAGACGGGCAGAATCGGTCTGGTCGCTTACCAGCGCCACTACATTCCTGTCTATCGCTATGTGTATGAGGGCATCCGTCGGGGCGAGATTGGCGAGTTGCACTTCGTGCAGGCTATTAACCTGCAGCGCTGGTATCACATGACGCGCGGCAGCTGGCGTCAGGATCCTGCGCTGTCGGGCGGTGGACAGCTCAACGACACGGGCAGCCATCTGGTGGATTTTCTGCTCTGGATTGTGGATGCTCCTGCGAGCAAGGTGAGCGCGTTCATGCAGTATTTTGATGTGCCGGTAGACATTAACTCTGCGCTGGCGTTTGAGTATGCCAACGGCGCGATTGGGAATCTTTCGATGATTGGCAGCACCACGGTCGGCTGGCATGAGGAGATAACCGTTGTGGGGAGCGAGGCGACCTACCTGATTCGCCAGGATCAGTTAGAGATTTGCGATAGGCAAGGCAATCGCTTCCGTCCGGAGAATCTGCCTGAAGGGTCGCAGCCTGTGATTAATTTTGTGAACGCCATTCTGGGGCGCGAGGAGGTGCAATCGAAGCCGGAGGATGGCTTGAAGGTGATTGCGTTCACGGAGGCTGCGTGGGAGTCGGCGCGACAGGGTGGCATGCCCGTGCCCGTGCAAGGATAGGGTACACTCTATGGCCGTGGTCGCGCTAAGCGGGGAGCTGGCGGTTCCCTGTACCTGCAATCCGCCATAGCAGGGCTGAACTCCGGCTCGCGGCGCGTCCCCTGTGCGAAACGGCGGCGCATGACCGCGTTGAGGATCGGGAGCTTCGCAACGAGGGGTCGATGAACCCCGCCAGGCCCGGAAGGGAGCAACGGTAAGTCGGTCTCCCGTGTGCCGGAGTGTGCCCGGTCGGAGCGGCTGGTGCGTCGCACGCCGCGGAGGGGCGTGACAACAGCCGGTGCGCGACCACCAAATGGCGAAATGTTATCTCGAAGCGTAGTGGTCGCAGAGAAAGGTATTGTGGCATCATCGCAGCCGCTGGCAGCCAGCGCAGGGGTGCACATGCTGCGTATGGGGGGGAGTTTCATCGATGCGGCGATTGCTACCTCTGCCGTGCTGTGTGTGGTGGAACCTTGGGCGAGCCAGCTTGGCGGCGATGCGTTCGTGGTGCTGTATGATGCGGAGCGTCGTCAGACGGTCGCGTTGAACGGTTCGGGCGCTGCGCCCGCGTGTGCAAGACCCGGGCGCTTCTCTAACGGCATTCCGCTCCGTGGTCTCACCGCTGCTACTGTGCCCGGTCTGGTGGACGTATGGGGACGACTGCACGCGCTGTATGGGAAACTGCCCCTTGCGCGGGTGCTGGAGCCAGCGATTGAGTACGCGCGCGAGGGCTATCCGATCAGTCCGCGTAAAGAATCTATCTGGCGCAATGCGGCGCGCAATCGCGAGGTGCGTTCGGTGATGAGTGCACTTTTGCATCTGAACCAGCCACCGCGCGCAGGCGAGCGTGTGCGTTGCCCCGATCTGGCACGCACACTTCAACTGATTGGTGAGCAGGGGCGTGATGCCTTTTATAAGGGGGAAATTGCCCGCCGAATCGTCGAGTTCTGCCGTCAGCAGGGCGGCTGGTTCGAAATGGACGACCTGGCAGGGCACTTCTCTGAGCTGCGCGAGCCACTACAGGTGAACTACCGAGGCTACACCGTTCACGCACAGCCGCCTGTCTCGCAAGGCATTATTCTGGCGGAGGCACTTGCGATTCTGGATGGGGTGAACCTGCGCGAGTTGAACCCTGTGGACCGTATCCACTGGATGGTGGAGGCGATCAAATGCGCCTTTGCCGACCGATGGCGTTATCTGGGCGACCCACGTGTGGTGGCTGACCGTTCAGGTGCGTTGCTCTCACCGGAGTTCATTGCCAGTCGGCGGGAGGCAATCCAGCCGCTGCAGGCACAGGAGATACCTACGCCGGGCATGTTGCGAGAGACCAACACCACCTATTTCTGTGTTGCTGATCAGGCGGGGAATGCGGTCTCGTTTATTCAGAGCGTATATCACCCGTTCGGGAGCGGCGTGGTGGTGGAGGGGACAGGCATTTTGCTGAACAACCGCATGCGGGGCTTCAGTCTGGATTCGCAAAGCCCGAACTTTTTGCAGCCGGGCAAGCGTCCGATCCACACGCTGAACGCCTATCTTATTACGCGGCGTGGCGCGCTGGTGTTTGTGGGGGGCACTCCGGGGGGCGATGTGCAGGTACAGACCAATTTACAGGTTATCGTTCAGTTGATCGATTTTGAGCGCGATCCGCAAAGTGCGATTGAGCAACCGCGCTGGGCATGGCAACCTATCCGTAGCCCCGACCCATCGCCCGGCACGCTCAGTATTGAAATCCCCGCGGAGGAGCGTGAGAGCGGGAATACCTTCGTTGAAGCGCTGCGCAAACGCGGGCACAATGTGCAGGCGAATAGCTATGGTACACATCCCAGTGCCGTGCAGCTGATCCAGCGATTGCAAGACGCATGGTGCGCTGGTTCTGACCCGCGCACGGAGGGGTTAGCGATAGGATTTTAGGCGAACGGCGGTCGCCTGGAACAGGAGGGAACATGAGGCAGGAGGGAGGCTGGATCGAGCGCGAAACGACCGTTGCCCTGCCATGGCTATGGCACGCGCTGCGTGTGCAGTGGCGATGGATTGCTGGTGGGCTGCTGCTGGGCATCTTGCTGGGGCTGGCGATTGTGGTGTTCGCCCCCAGACGCTATGACGCCTCAGCGCAGGTGTTGATCGACGCCCCCGCCACCATGCCCAGTCTGGGGGGACTTACGATGATCTTAGGTGGCGGCAATCCCGATGTGGAGACACAGCGGCAGGTGCTGGAATCGCGCTCAGTGCTGGAGCGTGTGCAGAAGCGAATTGGCTATACTGAACCTTATCGCGATTTCAGTCGCCGGTTCCACACGCAGGCGATTCGTAACTCGACGGTTATCGAGCTGACCGCTTCGGATGAGACCGCCACGAAAGCTGCACGCTTGACCAACACCTGGGTGGAAGAGTACCTGCGTTTCGTACGCGAGTTGTACGATCAGAACCCCAGCAGCTTGATGGCAAAACTCTCGCGTGAAATCGATGCTCAGGAGAAGCGACTTGCCGAAATCGATCAGCGACTGGTGCGCTTCCTGCAGCAGAAGCAGCTGGTCGCCCCCGATCAGGAGCTGGCGAAAGGGATGGAGAAATATGCTGATTTAGTGGCGCAGATGCGCGAGCAGCGGGGCAAGGAGTTGGCACTGACGCGCCAGATTGCCGAGCTGCGGGCGCAGCTTCGTCAGCAGCCCGCCTTTGCTGATCTCAGTCGCACGATAGCGATCCCGCCCGAGGTACAGGAACTGAACAAAAAGATCGCCGAGCTGCAAATTGAGCGGAGCGAATACCAGCCCGATTCGCCGGAGGCGCGGGCGTTGGATATTCAGATTGCCCAGGCACAGCGGGAACGGGCACGCTTTCTGGAGCAGGCGGTGGCAGGCGAGTTTAGGTTGTTGTCGCGTCAGGAAGCCATCAACCCCATCTATCAGCAGTTGATGCAGGCGTTGCTGATGGCGGAGGCGGAGCGTGAGGCGACACGCGCCACGGTGCGCTATCTGGAGGGTCAGCAGGCACAGCTGGAGGCGCAGTTCCGCAAAGTGCCAGCGCTGATGGCGGAGTATGGCGCGTTGCGCCGGGAGCAGGAGGTTGCCCAGACTCTCTGGGCGGAAAAGATCAAAGCCTATGAGCAGGCGCGAGCGCAACAGCTGATCGGGCGCGTGTCGCCCGTGCTGCTATCGCCAGCGTTTCCACCCGATTTTCCCGCTTTTCCGCGTCCTGTGCTGACAACAGCCCTTGCCACGATGTTGGGCTTGATGATGGGTGTCTTGCTTGCGTTTGTTCGCGCGTGGGGCGATCGACGATTGCGCACGCGCTGGGATGTGGAGCGTTTACTTGGTGTCCCCGTTCTAACAGAGACGGAGCCGCAGGAACTGGACGGACAACGCTTGCAGCTATTGCTCTGGAGCCTGCGTGCGGCGGGTGGCGGGGAACAGTGGCACACGGTACTTGCGTTGCGCTTAGCCGCTACGCCTGCCACTGAACAGGTCGTCCGTGCCCTGTCCGCATTAACCAGCGCGACAGCGGCGGTGAACTCGACGGAACCCGCTCTCCCTACCACTGGGGGGAATGGGCTGATGCAAGTGCGCGAGGCGTCCGCCAGCCCGCGCGATTTATGCGAGGCGCAACGCCTGCTGCTGATCGCCCCGCAAAATATTGAGCTGGACGACCAGATGATCCAGATGCTACGCAACCTGCAGCCGCAGATTGTCGGCATGATCCTGGTACAGGAGGGACAGGCATGAGGGTCTGGGTCACACTGTTTCTGCTGGCTTGGTGCATGGGATGTCTGACGGGTCAGACAGGTTCGACGGACCAAAACACGCTGAGCGAGTACACTCTGGACACGGGTGATGTACTGTCGGTGGTGGTGGTACGCCACTCGGAGTTCAGCGGCGAGTATGCGGTGCCGCCTGATGGGCGCGTGCTGTTTCATGGGGCTGGCGAGCTTTATGTGCGCGGGCTGACCCTGCGACAGGTTGAGGAGCGGCTGCGCGAGGCGTTGCGGCAACGCTTGCGCGAGCCGATTGTCTCCGTCTCGCTGAAGCAGGCGCGTCCGATGCTGGTCTTTGTGGAGGGGCAGGTAGGCAAGCCGGGCGCGTACCCGATTCAGCCTGGTTGGCGTGTGTTTGAAGCGATTGCCGCGGCGGAGGGTCTCAAAATTCTGCCCGAGCGCGCCATTGCGTTCCTGATGCGCGGCAACGAGACCATCCCCCTCGATCTGGTCGCGCTCTATCATCGGGGCGACCCGAGCGCCAATCTCCTGCTTCAGCCCGGCGACAAAATCAGTGTTCAGCAACGGTTGACGATTCGCGTCTATGTGAGTGGGCAGGTGAACATGCCCGGCTTCTACGATCTGGAGGCGGGCAGCGGGGTGGTGCAGGCAGTAGCCGCCGCCCAGGGCTACCATCCCGAAAACGCAAGCCTGAGTCGTGCCTTCATCGACCGCAAAGGCACTATTATTCCCGTGAACCTCTACGCTGCCATTGTGGAGGGACGCGCCGAGCACAACCTTCCGTTGCAGGACGGTGACCTGTTGGTCGTGCCGAGCAATCTCAGCCGATTCGCGATTGTGGGGCAGGTGGTGCGTCCGGGCTACTATCTGATTCCGGAGGGCAAGCCGCTGTTGCTGTCTGATGCCGTTGCGATGGCAGGAGGCACCACAGCCCGTGCACTGACCTCGCGTGTCTACCTGCTACGCCTTGAGGAGGGCGGGCTGAAACGGCTTGAGATTCCCTATCAGCGGTTCCTGCACAAGGGCGATCCCGCTGCCAACCCGCCTATTCGCGAAGGAGATGTCGTCTACTTCGCCGAAACCAAGCGCCTCGACTACAGTCAGGTTACCTCTGCCCTCTCCACGCTGGCGGTGCTGTGGGGTTCGGGACTGCTCAAGGGACGATGAAAACCAGTTGCTCATTGTTGCGCTTTTTGCTGTTGGAGCTGCGCCTGCTTCTGAATCATCCGCTGGTAAAGCTGCTCCCAAAAGTGGCGACACTCTTCGGGAGACATGGATGCCAGAAACTGGCGTACACGCTCCGCGCCTTCTCGCTTCATCTGTACACAGTCAAAGGTTTTCGTCTTCATCTTCTATCACCTTCTAATGATACCCATCATAAGCGGTTTTCATACAGGGCAGCTAATTTCAGGGTATCGGCATGGCATACCGTGACTTTCAGGAGTTTTTGTTGAGGTTGGAGCAGGAGAATGAGCTGCGCCGCATCCGCTATCCGTTAGATCCCTACCTGGAAATCACAGAGGTTGCGGATCGGGTGATGAAGCGGGGTGGGCCTGCTCTGCTCATCGAGCGGCCGAAAGGCTACGAGATACCGGTCGCCATTAACACGATGGGGTCGCGTCGGCGTATGAGTCTGGCGCTTGGCGTGGACGATTATGAGCAGATTGCTCGTGAGATTGAGCAGTTGCTCCAGCCCGAGCTGCCTCCGACGGGCAGCGGTCTGCTGGGCAAATTGCAAGCCATTCCGCAGCTCATGCCTCAGCTGGGGCGCTTGCTGCAGGTTGCACGTAGTGTGCCGCCTACTGTCGTCAGAGAGGGCATCTGTCAGGAGGTGGTCAAGACCGGTGAGCAGGTGAAACTACTGGAGCTGCCGATTCTGCACTGCTGGCCGGGCGATGGCGGTCGCTATATCACGCTGCCGTTGGTGTTCACCCATGATCCGAACACGGGCAAGCGCAATGTTGGCATGTATCGCATCCAGATTTTAGACCAGCGCACCACGGCGATGCATTGGCAGATTCACAAAGGGGGCGCAGCGCACTTTCAGGATGCCGAGGCGCGCGGTGAGCCGATTCAGGTAGCGGTGGCGCTGGGCGATGATCCTGCGCTGACCTTCAGCGCGATCGCTCCATTGCCACCAGCGATTGATGAGCTGATGTTTGCAGGTTTTCTGCGTAAGAAGCCTGTTGAACTGATGCCTGCCCGCACGGTGGATGTTCTTGTGCCGGCGAGTGCCGAAATAGTGATCGAGGGGTACATTCAGTCGGGCGAGCGCTGTCTGGAGGGTCCCTTTGGGGACCACACGGGCTATTATAGCCTGCCCGACTATTATCCTGTGTTCCATGTTACCGCCATCACCCATCGGAAACAGCCGGTCTATCCTGCGACGATTGTGGGCGTGCCTCCAATGGAGGACGGCTGGATGGGCAAAGCGGTCGAGCGCATTTTTCTACCGCTAATTCGCTTGACCCTGCCCGAGATCGTCGATATGAATCTGCCTGTCGAGGGCGTGTTCCATAACTTCTGCTTTGTGAGTATTCGCAAGCGCTATCCGGGGCACGCTTTCAAGGTGATGCACGCGCTTTGGGGGCTGGGGCAGCTGATGTTCAGTAAGTTCATCGTGGTGTTTGACGAGGATGTGAATGTGCAGGATCTGGGTGAGGTGTTGTGGCGCTGGGGGGCGAATGTGGATCCTGAGCGCGATATGTGTCTGGTCAAGGGCCCGGTGGATGTGCTGGATCACGCCAGTCCCACGATTGGCTTTGGTAGCAAGATCGGCTTTGATGCCACACGCAAATGGAAAGAGGAGGGCTACACCCGCGAGTGGCCCGAGGTGATTCGTATGTCGCCAGAGGTGAAAGCTCGGATCGATGCCTTGTGGGAGCAGCTGGGATTGTCATGACTCAGCGTGTATGGGTTTGTCTTGGTTTTGCGTAACTCTCTCTTCCCCTTGGGGAGAGGGTCGGGGTGCGGGGACAAGTTGCAGGCATTGCTGCAGCTGTTCCAGAACGGCGGGTAGGGTTAGTTGGGCTATCTCTTGCTGTAAGGATTGCAGGGCTTCTGCCCTTATCAGCGAAGCGGCTCTCGTGCGCAGTTCGTCGGACGCCACTGGGTCGGTGCTCCAGTGGGCAGCGAGTAGGAGCCAGCGTGCGGCTTCTTCGGTTTGTTCTAATTGACGGGTGTAGTGCGCGAGCTGGCGCAGCAGAGGCACAGCCCTCTCGGCGGGGTGGTGCAGCAGGCAAGCGTGCAGTGCCTGAAGCATCCATTGTTGTGCTGTGGTTAGGTCGCCCTTGCGTTCCGCCAGTTCGGCAAGGTTTTTCAGTGGGTGATAGAGATACCAGCCCAATTGATAGCGTTGTGCCATCTCCACGCTCTGCAGGAACATTGTGTGCGCCGTTTCGGGGTCGCCTTCTAGCATCGCCAGGTCAGCGAGATTGTTCAAGATGACCGTTTCGCCCATACTTTCGTGCAGCTCGCGCCAGATGTTCATCGATTGGAGATAGAGTTCGCGGGCGCGGTTGTACTCGCCTCGGTTGCGCAGCCAGACGCCCCAGTTATTGAGCAGGGTAGCAACTGTTCGTCGGTCGCCCAGTCGCTGCGCCAATTGGAGGGTTTCTTTGAGGCAGGCATCCGCTTGCTCGTAATGTCCCAGTTGATAGAGTGTATTGGCGAGGTTGCCCAGCGCGTTCAGGCGAAGGCGAGGAGCCGTATCGGGCGGTACCAGTTCCAGTGCCTCCTCAAACAGTTGGGCGGCAGCCCGCTGTTCTTCCCGAATCCAGAGCACAACGCCCAGATGGATCAGCGCTTCGGCTCGATCGAGGGGTGCGTTCTGCTCGCGGCAAATGGCGATGGCTCGCTCCAGATAGGCGATGCTCTGCTCAAGATGGCCCTGCATCCAGTAATAGAATCCTGCGACGACCCAAATTCGCGCGGCGGGCAGAGTGTCTGGCTGCTCGGCGGCAATGGGAAGGTACCGATTCAGGAGTTCGCCCGCTTTTTCCATGTCGCCACGGCGAATGGCTAAGCTGATGGCGACCCGTGCCGCTTGCAAGCAGGGGTCGTGGTTCTCGGCAGAAGAGTTTTCGCACAATCGCTGTGGCAGTTCCATCACCAGTCGGTAGATGCCTTCTCCGCTGCCACGTCCTTCCCAGAAAGGTGCCAGTGCCAGGGTAAGTTCCAGCGCCTGTTGTGGGTCATGGTTCACACCCCACTCCAGTGCCACTTCGCAGTTAGCTCGTTCCACCTCTAAGAGCGTCCAGTTTTCTGCCTTATCACCCCACTGGGTTGCCAGGTTCAGGTAGTAGTTTAGATGGGCGGTGCGGGTCTGTTCCCATTCGCCTTGTGCGTGCAGCACCTCCTCCGCGAAAAGGCGCACTGGTTCCAGCATCTGATACCGATGTCCGTCCCACTGCACCAGGGAGACGCGCGTCAGTTCTTCCAGCACGCTGTGGGCATTAGGGGTGGGGGCGACCGCTTGCGCCCCGTCGGTGCCGAATCCGCCCCGAAACACGCTTAGCCGAGCGAGGAGTGTCTGGGCATCGTGGGAAAGAAGTTCATAGGTTGCTCGGAGCGAGGCTTCAAGTGAGTATCCCAAGGTGCCGAAGGGGCGTCCCCGTAAGGCGGCAAGCGACTCCTTGAGCTGGGTGTGAAGGGTAGCGAGGTCGAGGCTGCCCACGCGCGCGGCGGCAAGTTCAATGGCGAGGGGTAGCCCACCGAGTTGTCGGCAGAGTGCTGCGATGAAGGGGGCGTGGCGTGGGGTTAGCCGAAAGTCGGGTGCAGCACGCTGCGCGCGCTCCACAAAGAGACGCACCGCTGCATAGCGCAGTAGCTCATCCAGTGCCTCCACGCCCTCGGGGGGTACAGGCAACGGCTCCAGCCAGAAAAGTTGCTCTTCGGGCACACCGAGGGGCACTTGTGAGGCGATCATGCAGTGCAGGGAGGGGATCGCGGTCCGCAACAGGGTCAATTCGGCTTGCTGATTGGGGGTAAGTGCCGTGCTCACATCTAACGCAAGCAGTGCTGGCTGATTGCCTATCGCCGCGTTCAGACTCTGAGCAAAGGCGTCTCCCCCACGCCATTCCCAGCCCAGTTGTTGTGCCCAGCTTTCGCTTAGGGATTCATCCCCGTGGTGTAGTTTCACCCACCAGCGTGCCTCCCCAAAGAGGGGTTCGGTACGCCATGCACACTCCAGCACTAAGCGGCTTTTGCCCACGCCTGGTGCTCCGACGACGGTGATGAGCTGTCCTTCGCTGGTTTGGAGCCATGCTTGCAGCTGCGCTAATTCCACATCGCGCCCAATAAAGGAGGTCGGCACGCGCGGCAGCGCCGGGCGTAGAGGTGACAGTGCGCGCAAGGGGGCGAACTGTTGTTCTCGTCCCGCAAAATCGAGCTGATAGACCTGCTCGTTACCGCTCCGTTCGCTCAGACGATAACAGCCCAACGGGCGCAGGGTGAAGCGTGGGGTTGCCCGCGTTTGGGGCAGGAGCAGCGCGACTCGCTCGGTACAAAGAATCTGGCGTATGGAACCCGCTTGCAGGAGGTACTTCACAAGGGTCAGCGGTCCGCCCCCATATCGCCCCATGCCATAATGCACCTCGCCTGCATCCAGCGCAAAGCGAGCCGCTTTGAGTTGCGCGTGTAACGGGTCCAGGGCTTTCAGCAGCCCCTCCAGCGAAGTGAAGAAGGCGCGTATACCCGTTGCCGTTGCGTCCAGCACAAAGCCTCCACTTGCATTAATGACCTGCCGCGCCCAGGCGCGATAGCGTTCCAGCGGTGTTTCGCTTTCCAACGCGAGCACGACGCCCAGCCCAGCGGGCGGGTTCGAGAGCGCGGCGAAGGTGCGGGGAGGGACCGAAGCCGACGGTTCAGCAAGTTGGAGTTGGTGGAGCACTTCTTGATAGAGCTGGCGCAGACGCTCCCGCTCGGTCTGAACCCATGGCTCCTCGAAGCCTGCCAGAAAATCGCCTCGGTAGAGGGTGCAAGCATACTCCAGCAACTGCCGTCGTTCGTCGTCGGTTGGTGCATGTCCTGCGCGATGGATTGCCTCTTCGAAAAGGGCAACATCGGTCTGCACCAGATCGGGGTTGAGACCGACCATGTGCCGGTCGCTGTGGAGGACCCAGCCTTTGGGAGTGCCTGGTGGTTCCAGCTGCTGGCGTAAGCTGGAGAGGGTCACGCGCAGATTATTGCGGGCGGCTGGCTTCGGAACCCCTTTCCAGAACAGGCGGAGTAGCTGCTCGCGCGAATGGCGTTGCGGGTAGCGCAACAGATACGCCAGCAGCAGTGCTGCGGTACGCGTGCGAAAGCGTAGAATTGGTTGACCATCCACCTCTACGCGCAATTCACCCAGCAGGCGAGCCTCGATCTTCATTGGTAGATGCTCTTCTTGCTTGAGAACATTGGTCGACGTAGCTGGTCGTAGAGAATACGCCGTGCATGCCCGTCACACCAGAGTGTGTTCGCCCCTGCACGGTGCAGGAAATTAAAGTGATCAATATACGCTTGGATGCGTGGTGGACCCTGATCCCACTCACGTCCCCGCGCTGGCCAATCGGCCTGCTGCAGCCAGTTGCAAAGAGGTGTCCGATAACCGTGCTCCCACATGATAATGGTGCGGGAAGGCTCTTCCACCTCTGCATCGGGCGCGGGTATGCTGGTACAGTTGGCTATATCAAACCGTTTCACCACAGGGCTGTACTCGTTGCCATTGGCAGCGGGATTACGCGCATAGTAAGGCGAGACATAGTTCGAGTGGAACCAGTTGATCGCATACGAGGTTTGCCATTTGGTGGGCATACTGGGGCAGCGCTTGATATCCTCGTTTTTCAAGTAGGGGTCAATAATGCCTGTGCGCGGAGGGCGGACGGCAGGCTTTGTGGTATCCCCGTAGAAGCAGCCATCGGGCGCGGCGTTCGTCGTGTCAAATCCCAGCCAGGGCTTATATAGGTTGGGATGCGTAGGGATGCGTTCCCGCACAAAGGCGGGGAACCAGGTCTCGTCATAGTCGGTGAGGTAGAGGCGCATGGCAGCGCCAATCTGTTTCATGTTGCTCATGCAGACCGTCTGCCGTGCCGATTCGCGTGCCTGCGCGAATACGGGAAACAGGATCGCTGCCAGAATCGCGATAATAGCAATCACCACGAGCAGCTCGATGAGCGTAAAGCCGCGACCACGCATGTGTTTCACCTCTGCTTGTTATTAAACCACAGAGGGCACACAGAAGCGGTTTTTCTGTGGCTGTGCCCTCTGTAGTCAGTAGGAGTTAGCAGCCGCTCCCAAAGTTGAACAGCACGATCAGCAGGTCGGCATCATCGACGATGCCGTCGCAGTTCAGGTCCGCGTTCGGGTTGTTGCTGCCGAAGTTGAACAGCACGGTCAGCAGGTCGGCGTCATCCACGCAGCCGTTGCGATCTACATCGCCTGGGGCGCGGTAGAAGGGGTTATTCGCCACGACAAGCGAGCCATCGTCGCGCCCGTAGGCAAACTGGCGCCCATCAGGCGAGAAAGCGGCCGCGTAGATGTAACCAAGCGTCTCGTCACTGTATGCTGCGAGCTGTGCCCCTGTGCCTGTGTGCCAGATAATCAGGTTGTTATCACCCCAATCTGCCTTCGAGCCAGCGGTCAACAGGTAGCACCCGTCGGGTGTGAATGAGACGCTGAAAATATGGTAGCGGATACCCGTGGCACTGACCATCTGGCGCACCACGCTCCAGTTGCTTGTTGAAATCAGGTAAGTGGAGGGGCGTTCTATGTCCCGCGTACCTGCCGCGATGTAACGCCCATCGGGTGACCAGTCAAGCGCGTCGATTCGCTCGCCCGTACCCGTGAACACCTCGATGGTGCGCACAGGGGTCAGATTGGGTGTTGCAAACAGGAAGACCTTATTGGTTGTGCCGACCGCCAGTAAGGAACCGTCAGGCGAGAGGTCAATTTGCACACTGGACGATCGGTTGTCCTCAGTGGTTACGCTGGCGATTTCGGTCCAGCTGGACCAGTCGGCACCGCGCCGGAAGGCTTTCACATTGCCAGCTCGGTCGGCAGCGTAAAGATATTGCCCGTCGGATGAGAAGACAAGTCCGCTGCCGTTGTAGGGGAGGTGTCCGACAAACGCAACCCAACTGCCCGTGTTGGCATCCCAGAGTTCAATGGGGCGACCCTCCGGATCGCTCAGGTCGCGTCCCACAGTAGCGATGTAGTTCCCATCAGGCGAGAAAGCAAGAGCGCCGATCCAAGAGGCGGTGAAGTGATCAATACGCGCTTGGACTGAACGGCTGTCGACATCCCAAATAAAGGTTTGGGTGGGTACAGGCCCGTTCGCGTCTGCAGCGGTTGCAATCTTTGCTCCATTGGGCGACCAAGCCAACGCATCAATCATCCCCCGATGGTTCGGCAAAGTCGTATACTCGCGTCTTTCGAGGTCCCAGCGCCGTAGATCCCCTGAGCGCGTGCTGGAAATCAGCTCCGTGTTCGCGCTATTCAACACGGCGGTGGTGACGACCTCGGAAGGGAACTCGGTCTCCCATACAAGATTAGCGGCGCGATAGTCGGGGTCGCTGTTGTATTGGATCTGGAACACGCGGAGGTAAGGGTCATAAAATGCCACACCAAATGCCGAGGAGCCGTACGCCGCGACGAGATAGTCCCCATCGTTGGTGAACTGCAAATCGTTCACGCTGGAGGTCGGCGCGCTCTGGTTGGGTGTTTGCCACTGCATATAGAGGCGCCACTCGTCGAACACAGGGTTATAGCGATACATGCCGATAATTCCGTTCGGCAGCACGCCAATCGCCACATATTTGCCATCTGGACGGTAGGTAAAGGCAAATCGCCCCACATAGTAGCCGTTCCCACCGATGGTCAGCCGTTGTCGATAGGCATAGGTTCCATCGGGTTGGCGTTTGTAGATGAAGACCCATCCCCCGTAGCTGCCTCCGAAGAGCCACTCACCATCAGGCGAGAACGCAGCCGCGTAGATCGGGGCATAGTTCGGGTTGCGTTCCAGGTATTGCACGTGCTGGATCTGGCTGCCATTGACGCGATAGAGCACGAAACCTGCACGATAGAAAGTTCCATCCCCGCCGCCTACTGCAATATACTGCCCATCGGGACTGACGGCGACGGTATTAATCCTGGCAGGTTCCACATCGGGTGGCGTATTGCCTTCTGCATCGCCAGACGACTCGCCAAAAGCCACTTGGTTCCAGTTGATGAACCCTGGGTCTGCTGGCGCCCAGATCTGCACCCGGAGATAGCGATAGTAGTTCTGGTCGGTATACACATAAGCCGTGACCAACTGGTCTCCGTTTGGCATTCGGGTTGTGGCGGTCTCACTCCACCCCGTCAGAGTGGCGGGCAGGAGCGTGCGTACCAGCGTATTGTCGGATAACCGCCAGAAATGCAAGCCATAGGTTCGCGAGACGAAGTACTGCTCGTTCATGAAGTAGAAGCCGCCGTAGGTTCCTGTTTCACCGCCGCCGATCCAGAGGATGTCGGGGCGTTGTGCTGAAGCGGCGGTTGCGATGGCGATCGTCAAGCTCGCGCTCAGGAATCGAAAGGCTCGCCGTACACTTCTCATCGGTTCCATCGTTGTACACCTCCTGACAGTGTCGGTAGGTTAAGCATCCCGAGCATCAGAACGCCCTCGTGGGGTGGCTCGCTCCAGTTTATATCAAGAGACAAGGCATGCTCTTTCCCGGCCGATAACATTCCGGTGCGTTGGGTGTGCCTTGCCTCATCCAGCTCCATGAGCAACCAGAAGTTGCTCCGTGAACGCCCGCCACCCTGCATGCGAACCTCCCTGTTACTCAAGATGCTTACCTTGATCTTGAGTATACTCCACCCCGCAAGCCTTTTCATTACAGAATCATTACAAAAAGAAACCCCTCCTTCCACCCAAAGGTAGAAGGAGGGAGGATCTAATGGAAGGGAGGTCTATGACGCTGATGGGTGCGTGCGGCGTCGGCGGGTGAGCGCCAGCAAGCCCGCTAACCCGGTGCCTAATGCGACCATGCTTGCAGGCTCGGGCACCACGCAGAAGTACAGCGCGTAGCCCTTATATTCGTAGGCGCCAGGAAAACCGAGAGGTCGCCGTGCCTGCCCCACAATCCAGAAGCAGTTGCCGTCGCCGTTGTTGATGTCGTGGGCAGACACCAGCTCCCAGCCAGACCCAGCGACGCCTGGCATCGAGTTGAGGTCGTACACTTGCCAGCCGCCGAAGCCAGTGGGGATCCAGATCATTGCACGAGTGTTGCCGCTGGAATCCACTGTGTAGCCGACCAGGCGGCCGTAGTCGTTCACTCCGGCAGCGACCCCCTGGACCGCGCCGAAAGGCAAAGGCAGCACGGTGGCGGTGTAGCTCGAGCCGTTCCAGGTATACACGACGGGAACTTTATTGAAGCTCTGCACACCGACGCCCGCCGCATACTGGGGAATGGCGCCTTCTGAAATGTCATGCACTGCGCCGCCTGTGCCCACTGTCGGCACAAGGGAGGATACATCGGTTCCTCCACCACCTGTTAGCCCTGTCCAACCCGCAGCGGGAGCAGAGGGGGTTACATTGCCAATTGGATCTCGCCATCGTGCTGGAGGGAAAGCTCCCGTTATAAAGGTACTCCCATAACCACCCGCGTTGCCTGCATTATTGATGGCGAAGGGTGTTTTGCCCGATGCGCTTCCGCCGAGGTAGTGACTGGTCATTGAGCCGCTGGACGCATCGAAGTAGCTCACAAATGCCCCCGCTGGAGGTGGGCTGCCAAAAGGTCCTCCGAGCGCATACCCGACGATAGCGCCGTTGTTGTTGATGTCGTAGGCGTCATAGGTGTACTGCCCAGAGCCGCCGGGGTGGGGAATGAGCCGCTTGCCGTAGGTAGGATGCCAGACATAGCCCTTCTGGACACCGGTATCGCGCCCCACGAACCAGCCCTGGTCGTTCACGCCAAAAGCCATGGCGCCTGAAAGCGTGGTATAGGTCCCTGGTCCCCCGAAGGGGGTGACTTGGACGCGGTAGGCTGCAGGAAGAGAACCGAATCCACAGGGTAAGTTCGTGTTACCAACTACCCAGGGAGTCACCCCTTCCGAAAGGCGAACCGCTGTAGTGGTATCGGAAGCGCGTTCATTAGGCACATTCAGAATGTACAGGGTGTTGCTCTGCGCCAGAGCGCAGGCAGTCATCAGCGCGCCGAGCGCGCTCGCTGTAAAGAACCGACCGATTTGAGTGTATCGCTTCATCATCGTTCAGACCTCCTTTTTGGGTGTTCCGCCTATTAATGACTCAGGCTATGCCCGATCATCATTACGGCAGCATTACATTTTTGGGTGTTGGCTGAGGGAGCGCTCCGGAGGGTGTATGAACGGTGTGCAATAAGCGGCATAGGGATCACCATGGTACAATACTCTGGGCAGGATGCCCGCAAGGTAAGGAGGAGGGAAGCGTGATAAGCACTAAGTATATCTTTGTGACGGGCGGCGTGGTCAGCTCGATTGGCAAGGGCATTGCCACAGCCAGTCTTGGGAGGCTCCTGCGCAGTCGCGGCTTCAAGGTCGTGCCCCTCAAAATGGATCCCTATATTAATGTAGATGCGGGCACGATGAACCCGTACCAGCATGGCGAGGTGTTCGTTACCGACGACGGTGCCGAAACCGACCTTGACCTGGGACACTACGAGCGCTTTATTGATGTGAACTGCACGCGCAATTCGAACCTGACTACTGGGCGCGTCTATAAGAGCGTGATTGACAAGGAACGGCGTGGCGAGTATCTGGGTGCTACCGTGCAGGTTATTCCGCATATCACGAACGAGATCAAGGAGCATATTCGGTTAGTTGGACGCGAGCAGAATGCCGAGGTGGTCATTGCCGAAGTGGGCGGCACGGTGGGCGATATTGAAGGGCTGCCCTTCCTTGAGGCGATTCGCCAGTTCCGCAAGGATATGGGCGCGGAAAATGTGATGTATGTGCATGTGACGCTGGTGCCAACCGTCGGACCCTGGGGCGAACTGAAGACGAAGCCCACTCAACACAGCGTAATTAAGCTGCGTGAGATCGGCATCACACCCGATGTGTTGGTGTGCCGCACGAAAGTGCCTCTTTCTGACGAAGTGCGCGATAAGATTGCCCTGTTCACCGATGTGGAGCGCGCGGGCATTATTGAGTCGTGCGATGTGTCCACTATTTACGAAGTACCCCTGCTGTTCGAGGCAGCGGGGCTTGCGGAGCTGGTGCAGCGGCGGCTGGGGCTACCTGCGCGTGAACCTGACCTGCAGGAGTGGCAGCAGCTGGTCGAACGGCTCAAGAATCCGGCGCACGAATGCACCATTGCGCTTATTGGGAAATATACCGCCAATCGCGACGCCTATATTAGCATTTCCGAAGGGCTACAACACGGCGGCATTGCCAACGATGCCCAGGTGAACATTCGCTGGGTCGAGTCGAGCGACTTGGAGGAGGCGGATGTAGGGGCGGTGCTGGGCGATGTGGACGGCATTCTGGTGGCGCATGGGTTTGGAGCGCGCGGTGTGGAGGGCAAGCTGCGTGCGATTCGGTTCGCCCGCGAGCGGGGTATTCCTTTTTATGGCATTTGCTACGGCATGCAGATGGCGGTGATTGAGTTTGCCCGCAATGTGTGTGGCTTGCATGAGGCTCACACGGAAGAGGTAGACCCCCACACGCCACATCCTGTGATCCATCTGCTGCCCGAACAGCGCCAGGTGTCAGATAAAGGTGGCACGATGCGGCTGGGCGCGTACCCATGCCGATTGATGCACAACTCGTTGGCGGCACGCCTGTATGGGGATACGGTCATCTATGAGCGGCACCGCCACCGCTACGAGGTCAATAACGAGTATCGCGACCTGCTTGAGCGGCATGGGATGGTGTTTTGCGGGGTTTCACCCGATTATCGATTGGTGGAGATGATTGAGCTGCCGGAGCATCCGTTCTTTTTGGCGGGACAGTTCCATCCGGAGTTCAAGTCGCGTCCGAACCGCCCGCACCCGGTGTTTGTGGGGCTGGTGCGTGCCGCGCTGGCACGGCGCCATCAGATGAGCTACACGCCTGCGCTGGTGGAGCGTGCCAATCTCACTCTATGAAAAAAGCACAAAGTGCCCCTGTTCCCTGAGGCTGCTCGAAAAATCCTGGCAACCTGATGAACATAGCCACGTCAGCAGAGGGGAGAGAGTCGGGGTGAGTGGGGTAAAGAGGCGAGGAACTATCCCATCGCCTGCTGATACACCTGCAGGACTCGATCCACCACGGCGGGGACGGAGAGGGTTTCGCGCTTGCGCAAGCCCGCCTGGCGCAGGCGCTCGCGCTGCTCCTGATGGCGAGTAAGAAAGAGGATTGCCTCCACGAAGGCTTCAACGGTCGGCTCCACGATGAGTCCGCTGGCACCATAGTCCACCGCTTCAGGCGCACCTCCACCATTCGCGACGATGCAGGGCAACCCCGCTGCTTGTGCCTCGTCTAACACCAGCCCCTGCGACTCCGTCACGGACGGGAAGACGAACAGGTCGGCTGCCAGCATATAGAGCGAGACCTGTTCGCGCGGGACGGGGCCCGTGAAATGCACGCGATGGTGCATCTCCAGCGAGTCCACCTGTGCTTGCAACGCCTTGAGCGAGGGCCCTGGGCCGACCAGCCAGAGATGTGCATGCGGGCAATCGCGCACCACATGCGGCATCGCCTGAAGCAGCAGCTGAACATTCTTTTCGGGCGCCATTCGCCCCACATAGAGTAGCATCCACACCTCGTTGGGGATGCCCAGTGCCGCGCGCGCCTGCACCTTGCTCAACGCTGGAAAGGGAAGCACAGGGTTGCGAATGGGCATAATGGGTTTACGGACGCCGTAACGCCGTAGCACCTCCGCGCCAGTCTCGGAAGGGGTCATGATGGCGTCCACACCCTCGTAGTAGCGTCGCAGATGCCAGCGCAGCACACGCCGTACCAGCTCTCTCGGAACAACGCGGGGCACATAGTGCAGATACTCCTCGTACAGCGTGTGGAAGGTACTGACGAGGGGCGTGCGCGTACGCCGTGCCCAGCTGGCACCAGCCATGCCCACGAAGAAGGGCGTGTGCGTATGCACAATATCAAACCCGTGTTGCCGCCATTCGCGCCAGAGGCGTGGCGCCCAGAGCCAGCCGATGGGGTAATCGGGTTCGAAGGGGGTATAGAAGGCAGGGAAACGGCGCACCGTGGGCAACTCATCGCAATAATCACGGAAACGAGGCGCATAGACCCACACTTCATGCCCTCGGCGCGTCAATTCCTCCTGCAAGATACGAATGGAGATGCTGACCCCGTTCAAATAGGGCAGATAACTTTCCGAGAACAGCGCGACCTTCACAGCGGCTCCCCTTACGAACGCCGGCGCCGACCAGAAGCGTTGTGTGTGCGCCGATTGCCCTGCGGGATGCGGTTCATCTGCGCCTCCAGAAAAGCCACGATATCGGACAGGCGGAAACGGCGCTGGTTGCCCTCGGTACGGAAGTGGCGCAGCCAGCCACGATTGGTGTAGCGTCGCACGGTGGCAGGGCAGACACCCAGCAGGCGCGCGACCTCCTCCAGGGTCAGCACCGGGTCGGTCAGGCGGGCGATCAACTCCTCGCGGCTCTCGCGCCCCCGCACCGGATAATACTTGTCGGTCACGCTGTCATCCGACCATTCCGCGAGGTAGCGCAGGTAGCGAGGCAACTTGGCCCAGACCTCGTCCATCTCGGGCGGGATCAGCTGTTCGGGGTCCGGGCTTTTTCTGGGGCGATGCTTGCGCAGACGCGCCGCCGGCTCCGATGAGTCGGAACGATCAGGTGGAGCGGACTGCTCCGGCTGGTCAGAGGGTTGTGAGGGTTCAGGAGCGGGCAGCCCCAGTTCCTCGCGCAGCAACGGCACAAAGGCGCGAAAGTGGGGGATACGGAGGGAGACGAGCGCATAGGCTTCACGGGTGGCACGCACCGACGAGCTGCCCTCATTCTGGTGGGATTCCATTTCTCGGAGGGCGGTGTGCTCTGCCCCGTGCGCGGGCACTTCCGCGCCGCGTGGTTCATCGGCAAGCACCACCGCGTGAGAAACTGGGTGTTCATCCTGTGCCTCGTCCGCACGACTTGCTTCCTTTGTGTCAACGGGCGAGGGCGGCTCCTCGCGCGCGGCACGCTCCTCTTCCACGAACTGGCTCTCCAGATAGCGATACCAGTCGTTCAGACTCAGGCGGCTCATACTGGGGTTTATTGTACACCATCCACGCGTCGATTCCTGTCCGCTTTTGGGCGGTGTTGGAGTAAAATAAAGCCAACAGGTGGCGCGTGGCACTCGTTGCCCAAAACAAGCAAGCCGTGTGTTGACGCCGCGTCGTCGCAGCGGAGCGGTGGGTTTCCGTGACAGGGGAGCTTGCTGCAGGGCAATGCGCCCTCAGGGGCTGCTGGGCTTTGGGGAACCGCCGCGAACGGGAAGGGGTCGCCCTTCCACCATCTAAGAGAGGAGGACCGAACGATGAGACGAGAGCGCAAAAACTGGCTCGTGTTGAGCGTGTCGTTGAGCGTAGTGCTGGGTGTAGGCACTCGTGTTGAGGCGCAATCGCTGACCTGGCTGGGCACGCTGGGGGGTGATTGGAGCGAGGCGTATGGTGTTTCCGCGGACGGCACGGTGGTGGTCGGCTGGGCATGGAACGGGCGATATCGTGCCTTTCGCTGGACACCCACTGGCGGGATGGAAGACCTGAACAGCACCTACGCCAACCTGCTCACCAACGGCTCTTATCTTGAGATAGCCCGCGCCCTCTCGCCCGATGGACGCTATATTGTAGGGGAGGGCTTCAACGCCGCCATAGGGCGTTCAGAAGCGTACCTGCTGGATACCTGGCGCATAGGCGACACGAACGGCGACGGGTGTATTGACGACAGCGACCTTCTGGCGGTGCTGTTCGCGTTCGGCACGCCGGGCACAGCCCCTACGCGCCACGAGGACATCAATAAAGACGGCATCGTGGACGACGCTGACCTGTTGATTGTGTTGTTCAACTTTGGCAGAGGGTGTTAGGTTCCACGCTTTAGAGAGGCATGGTTTCGCAAGGGGCGGGAGAAAAACCCACCCTTTTTGAAGTCCTGGTCATTCCTCGGTATGTAGTTCCTTGCCATCTGCATGCCTCCTATGGGGATTGGAGTTCTGCCTGGCATTATAAGCTCCTGCTTCTATCCCACGCCAACGGATCGCAATTCGGAGCGAACGGATCACGATCCGGAGCGAACGGATCGCGATCCGGAGCGAACGGATCGCAATTCGGAGCGAACGGATCGCGATCCGGAGCCGACGGCGCGTTTCATCCGATGCGTCCCTCCTCGCGCATTGTCCCTCTGCCCCGCGGGGAGAGGGTTATTCTTCGGGCATGGGGTCGCCCGTGGCGAGTTTCAGTCGCCACTCGGCGATATACGAATCGTAAACCGCCTGTACCAGGTTGGTCTCGGCGGTCACCAGCGCGAGTTGTGCGGTCAGCACCTCCACGATGGTGCCTGCGCCTTCACGCAGGGCGTCGCGTGCGGCTTCGTAGTTGCGCTGCGCTGCTGCAAGCGCGGCTTGTGCTGCGCCGAGTCGTTCGGCTGCCTCGATGTGTGTGAGCAGCGCGCTCTCCACTTCGGCATACAGGTTGCGCTCCAATTGTTGCAGGCGGAAGCGTGCGCTCTGGTACTCCGCTTCCGCTTCGCGCAGGTTCGCCCGCACCAGCCCGCCGTCAAAGAGGGGTGCGCGCCACAGGAAGCGAAGCTGCCCCTGCGTGCGTCGCTCAGGGTCCATTTCGTGGAATCCACTGAGGCTGATTTCCAGGCGGCTGATGGCGTTCACACGAGCGATCTGAACGCCCAGCTGGGCGATTTGGACATTCAGCTGCGCGGTCTGCAGTTCGGGGCGCTGCTGCTGGGCACGCTGCCAGAGCTGCTCCATGGTGGGTGGCTGGGCGAACTCGGGAGGCGATTCGACCGCTTGCAATGGGGGCAGAGGTTGTGCCGTGTCCCACCCGATCAGTCGTTTCAGGTCGGTCTGCGCCAGGCGGAGTGCGTTCCGCGCCTGAATTTGTTGCACACGGGCGTTGGCGAGGTCGGCTTCCGCTTGCAGCACATCTTTGGCGGGCGCGGCGCCCACCTCTGCCTGCGTTTTCGCCACCTCGAGCAGTGTCTGCGCCCGTTGTACTGCCTCGTCCGCCACGCGCAGCAACTCTTGACGGCGCAGCACCTCGTAGTAGGCGCTCGCGGTCTGGAACAGGAGTGAACGAATGGTCACGCGAGCGGACTGACGCGCCGATTCGTGCGAGCGCGATGCCTGCCGAATGCGAGTCTCGCGGATGCCTGCATCGAACAGCAGCCAGTCGAGGGTGATTGCGTTCTGGCGTGTGGTGGCCTCTGAGCTGCCACCGCCTTGCTCGATGCGCGTGCGCGTGGAACGGGTGTTCCATTCAAGTGTGGGGAACAGGCTGGCGCGTGTGGCGTTCAAGCGGGCTTCTGCCGCACGTTGCTCCGCCAGCGCCGACTGGATATCGCCATTATATTGCAGGGCGCGGCGCAGCGCCTCCTGCAGAGAGAGCGGCGTGCTTGCATTCTGTGGCTGTGCATAAAGGGAAGAACCGAGCAAGAGAGACGCGCTGGCAACCCATCTTAGAAACCTGCCAATGGCTTGCGTTCCGTTCATAGAACGGGCCTTTCGACGCAGGTCGTGCCCTTCCTATCGCCTTTGCAGCATCTGGGCCGCCTCTCGCGGCTGAATCTCACCGATAAGCAGCAGTGCGCGTCCGTCCGCAAGGCGAACGGTTGCCGTGACCCCTTCCGGTTGCTGGCTCAGGCGCAGTTGACGGTCGGCACGCTGTGCATCGGGGCATTCAGGGGGCAGCAGGAACAGGGTGAAGCAATCCAGTCCATTCGAGTAGAGTGCCCCAATGGCCCAGTGTGCTCCTCCGCATGGGCAGGAGCGCTTCAGCACCATGATTCGCTCGTAGCCGGCGGGTGGTTGATAGCCGCCCAGCTTGAAGCCCAGTTTCGGGTCAAAGGGTGCCAGCTGCACAGGTCGCTCCAGTTTCCAGTCGGAGGGCGGCATTGGGGGCGAGGGTGGTGGCACCCTCGTCTCAAGCGGTTGATAGCGAAACCGTTGCTCATCGCAGAGGAGGTTCCCCTGCGGATTGTAGGTCTGGATACGCCCCACGTAGGGTGCACTGCCTGTTGTAATCCAGTAGCGTTTGCGCAGGTAGCCGCCATGAACCCACGCTTCAACCACCGTCCACTGCTTACCCTGCCATTCGGCACGCTCCACCTCACGCAGGCGCACATTGCGCTCGAAAAGCTGATGGATGTGCGCCTCACCTGACTTATCGAGCAGGCGCGGGATGATCACGCATCGGCGTTGCTGGGGCAGCCAGCGGATGTGCTCGCGCGCTGTGAGATAGGTTACGGGGCGATACTCTTTGCCGCCAATCAAGCAGGAGGTGGCATCCTGCTCCACCATCTCCATATAATCAGGGTGTGGTCGATACACGGCGAGCAGGGCAGGTAGTTCGGGAGAGTGGGGAAGCTGCACCTGGACTTCCATCTGGCAGGCACGGTTCGTATCGTTCAGGATAGCGTGCTTCCAGAGGGAAGGCGCGCGAGCGATGGGGGTGTGCCGCTGGCAGCCGCTGAGACCCATCAGCAGCCACACCATTCCCCCTATGAGCCAGCGCGCCTTCATGCTCCGCATCGGTTATTGCCCCTCCACATAAGGGAACAGCTCGCCTGCCCCACCACTCCGTGCCCACTGGCGATGCGCCTGCCAGTAGTTTGTATAAGAGCCGCTGAGTGGCAGGTAAGCGGGCTGGGAACGCCAGAGAAAGAGCGCGATGAGCGCGCTCGCTGCCGCGGCGGTGAGTGTTGCGGCGGGCAGCCAGCGTGTAAAGACTCGCCAAAGCGGGTGGCTCGCCCGCCTTTCTGGTACGACTTGCCACTTGCCCTCTGCACGGATGCGGGCTTCGATACCCGCCCAGATTCGCTCCGATGGCACAGGAGGTTCCCACTGGGCAAGCAGCCGCGGCACCCGCTCCAGCGCACGGCGTTGCTGGGCACAGGGCATGCAGCGCAGCAGGTGCTCCTCCACCTGTTGTGCCTGTTCGGGTGCCAGCGCACCTTCCAGATAGTCCGGTAGATACTGCCCGATCTCAGCGCATTCCATTTTCTTCGTTCCCCTTGTTCAACAGTGGTTCCAGATGGCGGCGCAGCGCTTCACGCGCTCGCGCTAATCGCGACTTGACTGTGCCCACAGGGATCGATAACTGCTGGGCAATCTCTTCAACGGGCACCTCCTCGATATAGTGCAATACAACCACCACGCGGTGGATTGCCGACAACTGCTGCAGGGCGTGGTGCAGGCATTCCTGCAGCTCATTCAGCTCCACCGCCGCATGGACATCCTGCGTGTCGTCGGGGATCTGCCATTCGAACGGTTCACCCTCCTCATCATCCAAAGGTGCATCCAGCGATTGGAACCGCACAAGCTTGCTGCGCCGCAAATGATCGATACCCAGATTGACGGCGGTGCGACGCAGCCAACCATACAGCGTTTTTTCAATCTGCAGGCGTGGCAGTTCGATCCAGGCGCGGACGAAAACCTCTTGGGTCAGGTCGATGGCATCCTCGCGGTTGCCCAGCATGCCATACAGCAGTCGATAGACACGCGCATGATAATGCGCGTAGAGCACTTCGAACGCCCCCGCATCGCCCTCTTTGGCACGTTGCACCAGTTCCGTGTCGGATCGTGTATTCAACCCCTGTATCCCTTGAACGAACCGGGCTTTAGTGGGTTCCTTTTCCGTTGCGCTCCCCGGTTCCGTTTAGCATCCACTGCCGAAGTGAAACAGCACGGTCAGCAGGTCGGCGTCGTCCACCACGCCGTCACGATTGATGTCCTCTGGCAGAGACTCGCCAGTCCGACCAAAGGCGAACAGCACGGCGAGCAGATCCGCATCATCGACGCAGCCATCGCCGTTCACATCACCATTCACAGGGGCAGGTAGCAGGCTCCACTGGACATAATCAATCCACATCACCCATGGTTCCATGATGAGGTCGCCCACCTTGTACCAGCTGATACGGGCAAGCACACGCTCCGTGCCTGGCTGGATATAGGGCGAGGCATTCTGCACGACCGTCTCCCATGCGCTATCAAGCGAGTTATCCGAAAGGCGTTCCTCACGCCACTCCCATTGATTCGTGGTGAAATTGAACAGCTCCATGACCTGCTTGACCGCGATCGTGGGACTGGCGTTTGTGCGCCCTTCGAAGCGGAAGTAAAGCGTTCCCGGACGGGTCATGGTGACCGTGCTTTCCACAACGAGTTGCGCATAGGGATTGCCTGCCTGCGCAGGTGCACGGCTCTCAAGGATCAGGTAGGTGTCGTCGCTGTTCTGAATACCGCTCAGATTACCTGAAGAGATACGCCCGAACGGTACCGAGAAGCTGCTGGCGCGTCCCAGCACACCCTGGTGGCGCACAATTAGAAAGCCCCGAGCACCACCGCCTACGAGGTGTCCATCCGGCGTGCCATGCAGCGCACTGAGTCCCAGTGAGGATGGATACCCTGTGTTCTCACGCACCCATGTTTGACCGCCGTTCGTTGTATGGAACACGCTGCCAAGCGCGCCAGCGATCCACGCCTCGTTTTGGTCCACCACATAAAGTGCCGCCAGGTCTTCCTCGGTGCCAAGGGTCTGGAGCTGCCAGCTCTGTCCCCCGTTGGTCGTGCGCAACACATAGCCGAGCGTGCCGATCATCCAGCCCACCTGCTCCGTGGCGAACCCCACATCCACGAACTGCAGGTTCGTCACATTGCCGTACGGCAGGTTCACCTGCTGCCATGTCTGTCCACCATCGGTGGTACGCAGTAGGTAAGAACGGGGGCCCACAATCCAGCCACTGTTGCCCACAAAGTCGATAGCCCTGTAAGTCACTGCCGACTGAAAAGGCACGACGAGTTGCCATGTTTGCCCACCATCGGTGGTGCGGTAAATGTTACGATAGTGCCCCAGATCGTTGTCCACACCCACCACCCAGCCTGTCTGACGACTGGTGAAGCGCACTCCGTAAATATCGAATGCGCCAGGGAGCACGGGATAACCAATCGGTTGCCATGTTGCGCCGCCATCCTCCGTCTTGAACACGATGCCACCGATTCCTGCCGCGATTGCGAACTGGTCATCCACCACATCGATGGTGAGCAAGCCTTCTGGGTGTCCAAAAGTGTTGCCCGTCACTTGCAGGTGGCGCACTTCCCAGCGTCGTCCGCCATCTCGTGTGCGCAACACATAGGCGTTGCGCGTAACAGCATAGCCAAAGGTGGTGGAGGCCATCTTGAGATCGGTGATGTCGTCGGCAATCCCGTTGCTGACGAACCGCCATGTCTGCCCCCCGTCGTCGGAAGCCAGCAGTGTGCCTTTCGGGCCCACCACCCAGCCGTGCTGAGGGTCACGGAAATAGGCGTTCCAGATGCCCGGCAGCGTACCCTGAGCTTCCCATACGCGCGTCCAGTTGAATCCGCTGTCGACGCTGCGCCAGATGTCACCCAGCACCGACACGCCCACCACGGTCGCGCTGCCCACGCGTTCCAGATCGCCAAGCCCGCCCGGCCGTGCGGGGGCGATCTGTATCCAGGAGCTGCCGGAGTCGGTAGAGCGGTAGATAGCTCCTGTATTGGTTGTCGCCAGCGCGGTGTTGTTGTCCAAAAAGACCACATCGTTGAAAGTGCCTGACAGCTGCTTACTCCAGGTACGCCCCCCGTCGGTGGTGCGGTAGATGCCGGTGCCACCGCCTGAAATCTGGTTGCCCGCCACCAGCCCCACATTCACATCGCGGAAATCCATTCCAAACATCACAGGGCAGGTTGGATAGCCCGATCGCACCTGCCATGTTTGACCGCCATCATTGGTGAAGGCGCAGCCGCCGTTCGCGCCGATGAACCCTGTCGTGGGCGAGAGAAAGTCGATATGGCTCCACGAACCTGGAGGCACCGATAGCATACGGCTCCAAGTCAGACCGCCGTCCGTGGTACGGAACGCATAGTTGTTGTTGCCTATCACCCAGCCGTTCTGGGCGTCATAGAAGTGCACGGCATAGAAGGGGTCAACACTGGGCGTGAACACCCCTACACCGCTGCGGAACCGCCAGGTCTGCCCGCTGTCCAGCGTTTCCATTAGCAGGGCACGAGTGCCACACACAAACCCATGGGAAAGTGTCGGAAATGCCACGCCATAGAGATCCTCGGTGAAAGTGGGCGCGTGCTGAATCCACACATACTGGGCCGCTGCCATCGAGCAAAACCCAGCAAGCCAGAGCCAGAGAAGCCGCTTGCCCCATCCCCTCTTCGCTTCGTTTTTCCGATTCAGAAGGCGCATGGTTCTCTCCTCCAGGAGGGTTAAGAACGGCAACCCCCACTGGTCGGTTCCTTCCAGCAGGAAATGGCGGCTTACCCGCGAACAGCTTGGGCCTGGAGGTGTTCCTGACATGGCAGATTATACACCAAAGCCGGAGCATAAGTTCACTTTCGGGCTGTGGACGGTCGGCAATCGTGGTCGTGACCCATTTGGCGACTTCGTGCGCCCCCCTATCCCCCCAGTGCGCATCGTACAAAAGCTCTCGGAGCTGGGTGCATGGGGCGTGAATCTGCACGATAATGATCTCGTGCCCATCGATGCCACGCCCGCCGAGCGCGACCGTATCGTGCGCGAGTTCAAAAAAGCCCTTGAAGACCACAACATGCGCTTGGTGATGGGCACGACCAATCTGTTTTATGACCCTGTCTTCAAGGATGGCGCGTTTACCAGCAATGATCCCAGAGTACGCGCCTATGCCCTGCAGAAAAGCATGCATGCGATCGATCTTGCGGTGGAACTGGGTGCGGAAATCTATGTGTTCTGGGGTGGGCGTGAAGGCACCGAAACCGATGCCGCCAAAGACCCTGTCCATGCGTTGCAATGGTATCGCGAGTGCATGAACTTCCTCATCCACTATGTCAAAGATCAGGGCTACCCCCTGCGGTTCGCGTTGGAGCCGAAGCCGAATGAGCCGCGTGGCGACATCTTCCTACCCACCGTGGGCGCCATGCTGGCGTTCATCGAAACGCTGGATGACCCCGCTATGTGCGGCGTGAACCCTGAAGTGGCACACGAAAACATGGTTGGGTTGAACTTCGTCCATGCCGTCGCGCAAGCGATCGAACGCAACAAGCTGTTCCATATCGACCTGAACGCGCAAAAGTTCTGTCGCTATGATCAGGACTACCGCTTCGGTGCGGAGGATATCAAGGGGGCGTTCTTCTTGGTGAAGTTGCTGGAGGACAACGGCTATAGCGGCCCGCGCCACTTCGATGCGCACGCCTACCGCACCGAGGACGAGGATGGCGTGTGGGAGTTCGCGAAAGGCTGCATGCGCACCTACCTCATCCTCAAGGAGAGGGTGGAGCGGTTCAATCAGGACCCGGAGATTCAGGGCCTGCTCGCCGAAATCCGCCAGTGGGATGTGGAACTACAGGAGCGGATGCAATACTCGCGCGAGAACGCTGCATGGCTCAAGGCACAACCATTTGACCGCGAGGCGCTGGGACGCAAAGGGTATCAGTACGAGAAGTTAGACCAACTGACGATGGAGCTGCTGCTGGGCGTGCGTTGAATGCCGATGGGGGGAGGGGGTCTATGGCGGGCGCGTGAGCGTCGCCATGACCAGCCAGTCGCTGCCCAATCGTTTAAGGGTGAGCGGTTCTGCCCGCCATGCGGAGGCGATCTTGGCAACACCTTCGCCTTCAAGCACGGTGGGGGCATCGCGTCCGCCTATCAGCATCGGCGCATAGAAAAAGGCAATCTGGTCTGCCAGCCCTGCCTGCAGGAAGGACGCTGCCACTTCACCCCCGCCTTCGACCAGTACCCCGATTATGCCGCGTCGAGCAAGATGTTCCACCACGCCCGTTACGGGCACGCGCTGATGGGCGTCGGGGGGCAGCGCAATCACTTCCACGCCCTGCTGCTGCAACGCTGCCGCATGGGCAGGCATCGGCTCCGTGCAGAAAATCAGCGTGGGTGCGTCCGTTGTGTGCGTGATTCGGGCGGTGAGTGGAGTGCGCAAGCGCGAGTCGAGCACCACGCGCAACGGCTGATGCTTCACCCTGCGCAGGCGTGCGGTGAGCTGGGGATCATCTTTCAGCACCGTGTTGACTCCCACCAGCACGCAGCCATGTTCTGCACGCAGTTTATGCGCCTCGTGTCGCGCGCGTTCGCCCGTGATCCATTTCGAATCGCCTGTGTGCGTGGCGATTTTGCCGTCCAGGCTCATCGCGCCCTTCAGGGTGATGAGCGGTCGCCCGACCTGATGGTAATGCAGGAAGGCGCGATTGAGTTGCTGCAAGCGCGTGAGGGTGGGCTGGGCCCGCGGGTCATGCTCGTCCAGCAGCTCCACTTGCACGCCCGCGGCTTGCAGTTCGCGCAACCCCTGACCGGCGACCTTCGGGTTCGGGTCGCGCATTGCGACCACCACACGATGCACGCCTGCCTGCAGGATGGCGCGCGTGCAGGGCGGTGTGCGCCCAAAGTGGCAGCAGGGTTCCAGCGTCACATAGAGAGTGGCGCCGCGGGCGAGCGTACCTGCCTGCTGTAGGGCGAGCACCTCCGCATGGGGTGCACCGGCGTAAGGGTGGAACCCCTGCCCCACTGGCTCGTCGCCTGCCACGACCACCGCACCCACATGGGGGTTCGGTGCGGGGAAGCCCCGCTGCGCCAGCTGAACCGCACGCTCCATCCAGCGAAAATCCGCCTCACTCAGCGCCATGCATGCCTCCAGCATCAGTCGGACGGGTCGGACGGTTCAGATTGTTCTGAAGGCGGCTTCTCGGGGCGACCGTTCGCCATGCGCTGCTGGCGACGGCGGTAATCTGCACGGATCTGTTCGGTCATCTCCTCGAAGGCGCGACGATGCGCGGCACGGTAATGTTCCAGCGACTGGCGAATGTCTTTCAACACGACCCACAGCAGAGCCACAAGCAGCGCCATCAGCAATAGCACGTAGCCACCCGCCAAACGCAACCACATCCGCTTTGCCTCGTCGTCGTCCGCCGGCACGGTGCGCATCAGCAGCACTGCTACCGGGATCATTGCCAGCAGCGCGATGAACAGGACGGTCATCCATGCTCGGTATGACAGCCGCCATTTGCTCATTGGCTTGACCAGGCACTTTTTATAGCGCCTCACCCCCTGCGGCAAGGCGCAGGCTTGTAATACCCGATTCGAGGCTTGGTGCGGTAAAGACGCTGGCGCCCGCGACCAGCACCTGCGCGCCCGCTTCGACCAGGCGTCGCGCGTTTGCAGGCGACACCCCGCCGTCCACAGAAAGGCATACATGGGGCGCCTCGCGCTCAATCAGGTGCGCGGCGCGTTCCACCTTCGGCACCATCAGCTCGATGAACTCCTGTCCACCGAAACCCGGATTGACCGTCATAATCAGCAGCATGTCCAGCGCGGGCAGAATCGACATTACCATCTCCAGGGGTGTGTGGGGATTGAGCGCGACACCTGCCACTACACCGTGGCTTTTAATCTGTTCAATCACCCGATGCAGATGCGGACACGCCTCTACATGCACAATCAGATGGTTTGCCCCTGCCTCCACAAACGCGGGCAGTAGCTCCCAAGGACGCTCGATCATCAGATGCACATCGAACGGCAGGGGCGAATAGGGGCGCAATGCGGCAATCATCGGCGGACCAAAGGTAAGGTTCGGCACAAAGTGTCCGTCCATCACATCGAAATGGATCCAGTCGCTGCCTGCAGCGGTCAGCGCTTCCACCGCCTCGCGCATCCTGCCGAAATCGGCGGAGAGGATGGAGGGGGCGATTTTGATTTGGGACACTTTGGCAGTGGAGCGGTTCATCGGGTGATCTCCTGCACCAGCTGGTTATCTACAAAGACGCGAATGCGCACGCGCTCACCGCGTGCCCGAATAGGAAACTCGTAGACACTTCCGCCCATCTTCCGATCATCGAGCGCGATGCGCAGTCCATCCGCATCCTCTACCTCGATACGAATCGCGCGGTCGGGCTGACCGGTCAGGTCGACCTTCACGATGAACTCACGGGTGTTCGTCCCACCTGTCTGACCTGTAGAGTCGCTTGGTCCCGCGGAAGGCGCAGGGGCTGGCGCCATAATGGCAGGCTCCTCCGGCGTTGGGGATGCGCCTTGACCGACGCTGATGATGAGTTTGACGGGCTGCGAGCGGTCGATACGCGAGCCGGCGGGTGGGAGAGTGCCCATCACGAAGCCGAAGGGGATCTGGGCGCTGGGACGCTCCTCGGTGGTGTCCAACACCGCCAGCCCCGCCTTCTCTAACTCGGCACGCGCCCGCGATTCGGGCAGGTTCCGCACATCGGGCACCGTGGTGAACCGTGAGCCTTTGCTTACCCATAGGTACACCTTGCTACCACGGCTGATGAGCCGTCCCACGGGCGGCGAGACTGAGTAGACCACGCCTGGCGGATACTGCTCGCTGTAGCCCTCCTGCTTGACCTCCGGCTCAAAACCGGCATCGAGCAACATCTGATTTGCCTCTTGCAGGGTCTTGCCCACCACCGGGGGCACAGGGTGGTCCTCAGGGGCAACGCGCAACGCCAGCATCGCGGCGCCGCACACGATCAGCCCCAACACAACCAGTGCCAGCATTATACGCAGCATGGTTCTGAGCCATCCAGGAATTTCGTCGTCGGTCTCCTCCTCCACCGTGCTTTGTGGGGTGGGTGGTCTTGCGGCAAAACTGATGGTGCCAGCCCCGCGCGGAGGAACAGCGGGCGTAGGTGTCTCCATCGGGGACCAGCCGAGCGGGCGTCCGAACCGCAGCGCATCGCGCACCGCTTTGAGATCGTTCAACAGAGCCAGCGCGTCGGGATAGCGCGTCTCGGGAGACTTCTGCAGGCACTTCATCACTATCCCTTCCACCGTGCGGGGCACAGCAGGATTACGCGCCCGCAGCGAGGGCACCGGTTCGCGCTCGTGCGCCTCGGCGATCAGCAGCGGCGTCTCGCCCGTGAAGGGGGGCGTGCCGGTGAGCATCTCAAAGAGCATCACGCCACAAGCATAGAGATCGCTGGCAACGCTGGGCACGCCGCCGCGCAACACCTCTGGCGCGGTATAGACGACTGCCCGTGCCTCATGCGCCGCGCTCAGCGTCGGATCCGCCTGATACACACCGCGCATCTCGCTGCCATTGAGCCACACATGCCATTCGGAGCCAACCAGCACATTTGCAGGACGCAGATCTCCATGCACCAGCCCTGCCTGGTGGAGCGCGTTCAACCCCTCCACCACGCCAATCATAATCTCCACGGCGATGGGCACGGTGAAGGGTGCGGTGCGCCGAATGCGCGTCGCCAGATCGAGCCCACGCACAAACTCCTCCACAAGGAACGGCTGCCCGTTCTCGTCCTCCAGGCTGTAGAGGCTTATCAGGTTCGGGTGGCGCAGGCGCAGACGCGCATCCACCACCTGCTGCAATCGCTCGCGCACGCGCGGATTCTGGTGATAAGGCGAGCGTATTAGTTTGACCGTGACCACACGCCCCTGATCCAGATCGCGTGCCCGATACACATCGAACAGCAACCCCTCCGACAGGCGCTCTATCAGTTCGTAGCGGGTTGCCAGCACATTCCCTGTCAGCGCCATACTCTGGCTCGCCTGCCTCCCTGCTCAAAAAGTATACCCTGCAGAACAAGCAGCATTTCTTTACCGCTCCAGCCACCACCAGACCCATGGCGCACTGAACAGGAAGCTGTCGAACCGATCCAGCACTCCCCCATGCCCGGGGAGAACGCCCCCGAAATCTTTGATGCCAATCGCCCGCTTGAGCGACGATTCGAACAGGTCGCCCAGCTGTCCCAGGACCCCCACGCCCGCACCGATCAGCCCTGCCTTCCACAAGGGCAATTGCAACCAACCTGCCCCTGTCAGCCCAACAAGCAGGCAACAGGTGAAGTTGGCGATTGCCCCTTCCCAGCTTTTGGAGGGACTGATCGCAGGTGCCAGCCGATGATGCCCGATTGCCCGCCCCACGAAATAGGCCATCGAATCACCGACCCAGAGCATCGCCATCAGCCAGAGCAGCACCAGGGCGCCGCGCTCCACTGTCCAGCCACCCATATTCACGGGCGCAGGGTCCATCCGCAGGCGCACCCCGAACGCCATCAGCCAGCCGACATAGAGCGCGGCAAACAGCCCCAGCCCCAAGCTATAAGCGGTTCTCTGGGTCGGACGATGCCACGCCCTGCCCAGTTCCCACAACAAGCCCACCCCCAGCGCAATGAGCAGCGACCGTTCCAGCCCCACAGCTGAGGCTTCCATGCTTCTCAACTCCCACCATGTAAGCAGTGGCAGCAGCGTACCCCAGGCAAGGAGTGCGGCGTTTGGCGACATGCGAGGTGGTTCACCTGCTCGGTTGTATGCCCGCGTGAACTCCAGCAATCCCACACCCGTCAGCAGGCTCAACACCAACCCAAAGAGCCAGCCACCCGGCGCCCAAATGGCGAGCAGGAACAGCGGAATGCCCACCAGTGCGGTCAGAACGCGCGTTCCAAGCATGGTTCGCCTTCAACCGTCAGCACCATGGGAGGTATCCACGCCAGCCTCTTGCAACGGCACGGTTTGCTCACGACTGACTTGTGGGGGTATATCTTGTTGCCCCATTGTTTGCCTCCCTGCTGCCCGGCTGGAAGCCAGTATACCCGCCTCCCTCGCTTGCCCCAGTCGGCAGCGAAGTGTGTCGCGTCCTCTTACGTCTCTAAGCCTGTGGGGCTGGTCATCCCAACGCGTGCTGAAAAAGCGCACCGAGCTGTCTTTCAGGCAGCTATCGAGCTTGAATTTTGCCCGATCGGATTGCGTAGGAGTTCGTTATAGATGGAGTTTAGCCGTCCTTGCAGATGGGCACGGCGCAGCGTCTCCACCACGAGGATATCCAGTTTCGTGCCTGCCAGACGTGCCAGTTCACGCAGTCGCTCCTCCGTGCTGAGTGCATCACGATAGGCGCGGGTACACGCCATCGTGTCGAACACATCGGCGACCTCCAGGATGCGCAGGGCGAGTGGCTGGCGTGTGGCATCCAGCCCGTTGGGATAGCCGGAGCCGTCCAATCGCTCCCCATGATGGCGGATAAGGAACAGCACATCCTCGTCGAAGCCCATGCCGCTGCAGATTTCGACGCTATAGACGGGGTACCGACGGATTTGGAGCTTTTCCTCATCGGTGAGTGCGCCTTCCTTGTTCAGGATTTCTGGTGGGACGCGCGTTTTGCCGATGTCGTGGAACAGCGCGGCGATGCGCAGCTTCTCGCGCACCTCTTGCTCCAGTCCCAGTTCTTCCGCGAGCAGGTCGCAGAGAGCCGCCACGCGGTGGGAGTGCCCGCGCGTGTGGGGGCTTTGCTCCTCCACCTGGGCAACGATTGCGCTCAGCTTCTGGAAGTTCGCCAGTTGTTCGGCTTCGCGTTGGCGCACGGTGGCGAGGGCTTCCGCTATGCGGCTTGCCAGTGCTTGCGCGATTGGCAGCGCTTCCATGCTCAGCTGGCTGCCGACCAGTTGGAGCACGCCGAGCGGTCGTCCGCTGGGGCTTGTGGGGTCAAACAGAGGTACGCAAAGGCTGGGCGCGCCTTCCCACACCACATTTCGGGGCAAGTCGGCTGGTGGTTTGAGCAGCGACAGGAAGGCAAGTGGTTTGCCCGTGGCGGCACAGACACCCACTAAACCATCGCCCATCGGCACCCGCGCTCGTTGCTTAATGAGGTCAGGCAATGCTCCCAGGCGCAACACGGCGTCCAGTGCTCCCGCGCGTAAATCGTATAGATAGAGTACCGCACCTTCCGCTTGCACTCGCGCCAGATGTTGCTGCAGGTAGAGGCTCAGCCGCTGGGGCAAGAAGCGCGGATGGGGCAGGTTCTCCAGGGGCACTGGCTCCACCTCTTGTCCGGGGTGGACGGTCTCTTCTTGACTTGCCACACGCCCACTGAGAAACATGCCTGCAGCAAGTAGGCCGATTCGCAGGGCATACTCTGCAAGGCTGAATAGGGTCATGGCGGTTGCAGCGCCATCCAGCCCAGGGGGCAATCCCATCCCTGCGAACGCACCTAAGATGCCCAATCCGCGCCAGAGCGCGGTGCCACCTGCCCTGCTCGCGATCAGTCCAAATGTGCAGGCGACCCACCATGTGCGCGCAGGATCAGGTGAAAAAGCGAGCGCGATGCACGCGCCCAGGGAAAGCATCGCCTGCGTCGGTCCGCTCGGTTTGAATCGCCCAACCTGCTGGGCTAACCCCGATATTGCCAGCGCCGCCGCGTAGCCCATCAGCCATGGTGAGCGTGTCGCCACGCCCGCCCATAGCATCAACAGCGCCAGCCCACCAGTTTGCCATCCACTATTCACTGTTCGCCCCATGAACAACTCCTTAAGGTATGGGGATGGTCACTAACAGGATCATCTACATGTTATCCGCCATCCCTGTTAATTCTCGGAGGAGATGGGTGTTTATCCGAGGGTCATGCTTCAGTGTCGCCTCGCCTTGCAGCTGCAAATCACCATCCAGAATGATTATGCCGCCTGTCACCTGCGCCTTGTCTTCTAACACCACATTGCCGTCCAGACTGATGAGCAAACCGACGACACGCCGCCCCGCAGGCACTCTGATATTGCCCTCCGCAAAGAACACATAGAGCGAATCGGGGTCGGCGTAGTTCGTGTCGCCTGTGAATTTCAGATTGCCTTCCACCGCCACAATGGCGCAGCCGCGCAGGGAACCCTGCAACCGAAGGTTGCCCTGTACATAGTACACCGAGTCGTTGGCTAAGGTCAGCCCGAAGGGCAGGGTCTGGTTGCCCCCAATCAGCTGGGTTGCTTGGGAATACAGTGCACCCAGCGTTGGCAGGTCGTTCGGCACAAGGCGTCCAAATTGCTCGGTATAGAGCATTGCCGTCACCGTGCCAATCAACTGGCGGCTGGAACTGAGAGCGCCGTCCACATTCAGGACGCCACCTGGCTGCACCTGGATGTTATTGTTGGCATGCAGGTCGCCTTCTATGCTGAGCTTTTTGCCAGAACCGACAACCAGGTCGTCGTCCAGGAAGAGGGCGAACTCGGTGGTGCTGCGCGTTTTCTGCGTACCGTCCACGATGCGTGTGATCGAGCGGGTCTGATCTTTATAGGTGGCGCTGACCTGGATCTTCATCGCGTTATCCCCGTAGCGGCGGTCCGCGTCGACGCGCCCATTCACCCGTCCTTCGCTGAGGTTCAGCGTGAAAGTGAGGGGCAGGTTGCGTCCTTGGTAGCAACGTGCCCATCGCGCATAGGTCACGCCGCTTTGCAACAGCGATTCGAGACGCAGTTGGGCTTCCTTGCGCTGGGCATGTTGGGTTTGCATGAATGCGCTCCAGCCGAGCACGGTGGCGAGCGTGCCCAGCACCAGCAGCACAATCAGTGCAATCGCGTAGGTGCTGCCTCGCTGCTGGCGGCGGCTCCTATGCTTTGCCATTGGCTTATCGCCATGCATTCGCGTTTTGCACCAGAAAGGTGCGCGTTCGTCTGGTCTCATAGCGATCCCCCCCTGTCTGAATTGTTGAGCGCACCGTGAGCGTTACCGCAACCCCATTGGGGCCCACTTGCACGCTGGGTGTCAACTCCGTCACGGGCATGATGCGTCCCTGCCCGGTGTTGCCCTGCAAACTCCATGAAGGGTCGGGTTGAATGGAGCCACTGCTTGTCACCCGACCACGCCAGAGAATGTTGCCCCGTCGGTTAGGGGCACCCGATAGATCCGAAAGGTAATAGATCATTCGCTCGCCTGGGCGATAGGTCGGCGTCTCCTTCTTTTCCACGGGTATGGGCTTGCCGTAGGCGTCCCGATCTTGCGGAAAGGTCAGGATGAGCCGTCCATTTTCCACTTCGGCGAACATTGCTTGTCGACATGCGCTTTCTATTTCCAGCAGGGCAGTTTCGACGACGCGCTCGGTCAGTGCTTGCGTTTGCAGGTGTGTGAACCCGCGTGTGCCTTGCACATAGACCATCAGCAGGGTCGCCACCAGCAATCCTGCGACGGCAAGCGCGATGAGTGCCTCCACAAGAGTTAGCCCTCTCCGATGGTGCATCCTATTCACCTCAGGCAGATGAGTCGTTCTCGTACAATTCGCCCGCTGAGCGGGTCGCTTGGTGCACCCCAGCGCACCTCGATGCGCACTCGTCGCAATCGCTTCTCGGTCAGCGTCGGATACGGTTCTGAATAGATAATCATCTGCGCGCCTCGCGGTAGGTCGCTCACGGGTCTGCCCACATTTACAAAGCGTGTGGTGGGTGTGGCGGGGAGTTTCGGCTCTGCCTCCAGTTTGGCCAGCTCACTCTCAGCAAGTGCCAGTGCGACTTTCTGGTAGCGCAGTTTTGCCCCGGAGCGGCTGACCCAGCCGAGCGTGCCTGCAATCGCCAGCAGCCCTATCGCGATGACCACCACCGCGATGAGCACCTCAACAAGGCTCAAGCCTTGTTGAGATCTTTTCTCTCCGAAGGCACGCCGGGTTCGCTTTGGGAGAAAAGATTTCAGCTGGCGATGCGGCACGCTCCACATGGCGATCCCCTGCCATCTCGAACAGGGATAGGCTTACCAGGTGTTGTATCGGGTTCCATCCTCGGCGCGCGCGGTGGATGGGCTGCGCACATCCCATGCACCCGTCTGGGCGTTGCGATAGTACTGAAACGGCTGCTTTGAGATAGGACAGATGGGTAGCTTGTCCAGATAGGGACCGTGATAGTCGTTCGGGTCGATGGGCTGGAGTTGTCCCCAGCGGTCGTAGCCCTGTGTGGGAGGGTTGGTTTTCGGGCGGATGAGGTCGTCGATCACCTGGGGATAGTAGCCCGTGTCGTTGCGAAAGATGTTGATTGCGTTGCGCACTTCCGCCAGGGTCTGTCGCAGCGCGGCTTCGCGGCTGCGGGTGCCCGCGTTAATAAAACGCGGAATCACGATCGCCGCCAGTGTCACCAAAATCACCAGCACCGCGAGCATCTCGATAAGCGTGAAGCCCTTCGTTCGTCGCATTATCTCACGCCTCCTGTGTTAGAGTATCGGACACCCAATAAGGCGTCTGCAGAGCGTTTTTTCCATATTTGCCCTTGCGATTCACATCGCAGAAATGCGGGATTGTGTCCCTGCCATTATCGGGTATAATCTTGCTGGAGGTAGACAACGATGGCAATTACCCTTACAGAGCGTGCGGCTCAGGAGATTAAGGCGTTATTGGAGGAGCAGGGTATCCCGAACGCCAGCCTGCGCGTGTGGGTTGCGGGCGGCGGCTGCAGCGGGCTTCAGTACCAGATGGCGATCGACGATGCCGAGCCAGAGGAAGATGATCTGATTTTTGAGTCGCATGGCGTGCGCATCTATGTGGACACTCTGAGTATCCAGTATATGGATGGCTCCTCCATCGATTATGTGGAGGATATGCTGGGCGGGGGTTTCAAGATCGACAACCCGAACGCCATCGCCACTTGCGGTTGCGGTTCTTCCTTCCAGGCGGAAAGCGTGGAGGGTGCGCCTGGCTGTGGTTGCAGTGGCTGCGGTTATTACACCGAATAGCCTGCGTTTTGCTGGGTCTGGCTGAGTGCTTACCCGCGTGATTAGCAGCCGTTGCCGAAGGCGAACAGCACCAGGAGTAGGTCGGCATCGTCTACGATGCCGTCGCGGTTGATGTCTTCTGGTCGCCCAGCTCCTGTCTGGCCGAAAGCGAACAATACTGCCAACAGATCGGTGTCATCTACGCAGCCGTTGCCGTCCACATCGCCTTGGGGCGTCAGCGGTAGCCGGATGCGCCACATGCCACGCCCGTAGGTTGCCGCCATCAGGTAGCCTGTGCCTGGGATCACCTTCAGCGTGTTGACCTGCACATTGGGCAGTCCGAGTGGAGCCGTTCCGTTGCGCCAGGTTGCGCCACCATCCAGCGTGTAGAACATGCCGATGTCGGTGCCCACATAGAGGATGCGGTCTGGGGCAGCCGGGTCAATTGCCAGCGTGTTGGCATGAATATCGGGCAGTGCGGTGCTACCTGAGCCGCTGATATTAATCCACCGCACAGGGTTTGCCAGTGTGTTGTCGCAGCGCCACACATGGGGCGCGCCTGTGCCACCCAGCGCCACATAGATTTTGTAGGGATTATTCGGATGCACCGCGATAGCGGTAATGGCACGGTTGGGCAGCGAGGGACTGCCTACGTTAATCTGTCGCCAGCTGTTTCCACCGTTCGTGGTCATCCATAACTCGCCTTGATCCGAGCCGGTGTAGATTACATTCACCTCGCTGGGCGCGCCCGCGATGGAGATGACCACGCCGTTTGCCGATAGTGGCTGATTGCCCAGCCTTGCGGTCCAGGTACGTGTGCTTTCGTTCCATCGCCACAAGTAGTTTGTGCCCGCCAGCAGGTAGTTTGGCTGGGCAGGATGGATGGTGATGGGTGCAATGAAGGCGACGCGATCGCTCCCGATGTTGGGGCTGATATTGCTGGCGCTGCTCCAGCTGTTCGTGGTGCGGTAAACTCCCAGATATTGCCAGGTGGCATATTGAATGTTTGGGTTTGTGGGGTTGTAGGCGCAGTAGCCGCCATCGCCTCCGCCCACAGTTCGCCAGCTGTTCAGGTTGCCGTTTGCGCTGGGCGTGGAGTTATCCTGGGCTCCGCCCAGCATGCGTGTCGCATCGGTCGGGTGGAAATCGGCGGCATAAAACTGCGTGATGCCCAGTTTTGCGTTCAGGCTGGTAAACGAGACCGTGCCTGTGCTGGGGTCATAACGCAGACGGTAGACACCCCCATCGTTGCCCACCAGCGCCTCGTTCGGGTTGCGTGGATTAATCGCGAAGGCGTGTTGATCCACATGAATGAGTGCGCTGCTGGTAAAACTCTGCCCGATAGAGCGCCAGGTGCCCGCTCCTGTGCGCTGCACCAGATCGACCGGTCCAAGGTATATCACATCGTTGCCCAACGGGTCGCGTGAAACATGCAGGTGTGCGTCATACCATGCTTGATAGAACCCACCGTCCACCGTGGGGTTCAGAGCGGTCCAACTGTTGCCCGCGTTGTCGCTGCGCCACACTTGGCTCGCATCACCTGACATCAGGTAGACGCGGTTCGGGTTCGTGGGCGAAGTGGCGATGCGCAGGGCATCCTGACCGCCGCTGAAGGGTGGGGTCAACACGGTCCAGGTGGCGCCGCGGTCGCTGGAACGCAGCACCCACCCCAGATAGCCATGCCCCACCGCATAGTAGTAGCGCGTGCCGGTGATGGGATCGCGTGCACCCATTGCCAGATCGCTCCAGATGGCGCTTACGGGGTTGACCTGTGTCCATGTTGCTCCACCATCAGTGGAGCGCCAAATCTCACCGGGCACATCCTGATAGGGTCCCCAGCCTGTGCAGGCGATAACGATGTTGGGGTTTTCGGGGTCAATCAGGATGTCTGACACGCATTTATAGCCGAACAGCGCGGCACCGATGCTCTGCCAGGTCTGCCCGCCGTCGGTCGATTTCATAATGCCGATGGAGAAGGGGCGCATCCAGCCCTGAAAATCGCCCGTGCCCACATAGAGGATGTCAGGATTGGTTGGATGGATGGCGATGCTGGCGACTTGCAGGAACTGCCAGCTGTCGCCCAGCGGTTGCCATGTTGCGCCGTAGTCGGTGCTACGCCAGAGTCCACCCTGCGGTGCCCCCATATAGTAGACCCCCTCCTGGATCGGATGGTACGCCAGCGTGTTCACGCGCCCGCTGACGGGTCCCGCTCCGAAATAGGTACGATAAGGTGGACTGAGATTGCGCGGACCTATAAACTCCCAGCGCGCACCTGAGGCGGGTGTGAAGGTGGTCATTGCGTCGCGATGCTCTGTTGCACGAAGGTATGCCTGCCAGTTGATCGAATCGTAGGGATAGGCGCGCAGCTGCAGATAGAAAAGCAGCGCCTCAAGATACTCGGTTGCCTCCTCCAGTCGGTGACGTTGCGTCGCGCTTAATCGAACGCCTTGCTTCTGAAGAGCTTTCAGCCGCTGTTTTGCACGCGCCTTCTCTTGTTCCACCCAGCGCTTCAGCTGGCGCACGGAATAGAAGGGTGGTTGCGTGGTGACCACCCTGCCTGTTTTGCTGGATTGATCTGCCCGGTCAGGCTTGGCGGCTTCCTTGGACGCCAGCAACGGCATCTGTGCTATCAGCAACACAATTAAGCCTATTCCCGCTCTGCATTGCATATCGTTCATTGTCCATAACCTTACAAGCTGATGTGATTATATCCATGCATGGGACACACTCCTGCGTTTGCCTTGCAAAAGAGGCGGTTTGGCTACTCCACGCCTGGTAGGCGGTGGCTGCGTGCTGCGTTCAGTGGGGCATCGATGATTGCGTAGAGCCACACAAAGAATAGCATAATCACCACGAGCAGGTGGAACTGGCTGATGCCGCCCCGCATGCGGGACGGGTTCACCAGAAACGCCAGCATATTTTGCAGCGTCTCTTTCCCGCCGCTGACCGCCACGAACAGGGTCAGCCCGATTAGGGTGATGCCCAGCAGGATACCACCTTTGATGAGTTGTCCGTTGTAGATTTGCCCCAGTCCGGGCATCACGAAGGAGAGCAGGAACGCCAAGCCGGGGCGGCGCGGCACTCCGGTCTCCGCCTCGGACAGTTTGCCTTCCAGCGCCTGCTGCCAGAGCTGGAACTGCTCCTGTTGCGTAGTGATTCGCAGCACGATTTGCGCGTATTTGCGTTCGATGGCGGCGTTTTCAGGTGCAAGTTCGTGGGCGCGTTTATAGGCGTCGTGCGCGCCCTGCATATCGCCCGCCTGCTGACGCAGGTCGCCCAGCATCTCCCACACGCTGGCGTCATCGGGCATCAATTCCAGTGCCTGCTGCACCGACGCGCTGGCTTCTTCCAGCTGTCCGCGCAGCTGCTGCAGATGCGCCTGACGCAGCAGGCGTTCAACCTCCATTCGTTTCGGGTCCAGCTCCTGATTGGGCGCCATGTTTTCGCTCACGCAGGCTTTCGATGAGTGGGGCGTTCTGCCAGAAGGTCTCCAGTCCGTAGTAGTCGCGTTGCTCCTGACGCATCACATGGGCAATCACATCGCCGTAATCGAGCAGCACCCATGTAGCTTCGCGATAGCCCTCGACGCGCTCCGCGCGCTCACCCAGCTCGCGCAGCAATTCCTGGATTTTATCGGCGATGGAACGGATGTGCACATCGGAGTTGCCACTGCAGACGACGAAGTAGTCGGCGATTAGCGTTTTGCCGCGCAGGTCCAGCGTATTAATCCGTTCGGCTTTGGCATCTTCTGCTGCACGGATTACCGCTTGCAACTTCTGTTCGGTTGTCATGCGTGTCGCTCCCGTGTTTTCATACCTCCTTATAGAGCTGATGGCTCTCTATATATTCTATCACATTCTCGGGTGTCAGGTAGCGCAGGGTGCGTCCTTGCCGTGCGAAGGCGCGAAGTTGGCTTGCACGGATGTCCAGTGGCACCGAAGGAATCAGACGCACGGCGGTTCGGATGGCTTCGGGCAGGGCAGCCAGAATTGGTTCCGCCTCATAGCCTGGTCGCACCCCAACCAGGAGCTGGCAGTATTGGATAATCTGGAAGGGTTCGCGCCATTGAGGGAACTCCGCCAGGGTGTCCAGTCCCATGATAAGAAACAGCTGGGTGTCGGGCATTTGCGCGGCAAGCTGGCGCACGGTGTCGACAGTGTAGGAGATGCCACCCCGCTGGATTTCGATATCCGAGACGGCGAAGGCGGGGTTAGTGGCGATGGCGCGCAGGAGCATCTGGTAACGATGGCGGGCGTCGGTCAGTGGGCGGTCGGGTTTGAAAGGTGAGCGAGCGGCGGGGATAAAAATCACCTGGCGCAGTGCGGCAGCTTCACGAGCCTCCTCTGCCAGGCGCAGATGCCCGAAATGCACGGGGTCAAAAGTGCCCCCCAGCAACCCGATGCGCTCGCCAGCCATTTATTTTTCCAGCCATTTATTTTTAATTTTACCTGAAGCAGTCCTCGTTCAGGCGGCAAGGAATCGGGCAGGATCGAAGGGGGCGATGGGCAAATCGGTGTTGCCGTGCAGCACCAGATCAGCGATTGCCTGCGCGGTCGCCGGTGCCAGCAGGATGCCATGATAGGCGTGCCCACTTGCCAGATAGAGCGATTCCAGCCCCTTGAGGGTGCCGATAAGCGGGTTCGCGTCGGGCGTGCCCGGACGCAAGCCAACCATTTGCCCTTGCACGGTGGCATTGATCAGGGTGGGGAACAGCCGTTCCAGTGTCTGCAGCAGGTGGCGCATGCCTTCCGCCGTTGTTCGCAGGTCGAACCCCACATGCTCACGCGTCGCGCCCAGCAGTGCGGTGCCGTTTGCGCGAGGCACCAGGTAGCCGATGAGCGAGGTGACAATATGGCGCACGGGGCGTGGCAGGTCGCTTAACACCAGGATCTGCCCCCGTACTGGCTCGATAGGGGCATGGATGCCCAGCGTATGTAGCAGGGCACCTGTCCATGCACCTGCTGCGAGCACTACGGCATCACCTCGCAGCGCACCGCCTGCTGTGCGCACGCCTGCGATGCGCCCCTTCTCCTGCAAGAAGCCTATCACTGGCTGACCCCGATAGAACTCCACGCCCATCTGCACCACCACCGCGTGCAGGGCGCGCATCAAGCGTGCGGTATGCACCCAGCCTTCGTTCGGCAGCCAGAGCGCGAGGCTACACGCTTCGGTCAGCGCAGGTTCCAGCGCACGTGCCTCCTGCGCACTCAGCAGCTGTGCCTGTGCCTCGTAGCGAACGATCCATTGATAGGCAGCATGCAGGAACTGCGCGTCCGAATCGTGCAGAGCGACCCGCAGACTACCACATCGACACCACTCGATGTCGATGCCGACCGCCTCGCGCAGTTCTGCTACCCAGGTGGGATAGCGCTGGAGGCTATGCAGCATGAAGGGGAGTGCAGGCGTTTCCTCAGGGGTCAGGCTGAAGGGGTTCACCATGCCAGCAGAGGCGACCGAGGTCTGCCCACCCTCGGAAAGGCTCTCTAACAACACAACGGACACCCCCCGCCGCCGCAACTCCCAGGCAATGGCGGAGCCAATCACCCCCGCGCCGATTACCAGCACTGTCATCGCTCAGCCTCCCGCCACCATCTGCACAATTTCGAGATTGTCGCCCTCACGCAGTGTAATCTCGCCATACCGCTCGCGGGGGATTATCTCGAAATTGTATTCCACCACGACCATACGGGGGTCCAGTCCGCGTTCCTGAAGCAGATGTAGCAGCGTGATTGCCTCTGGTACATCGCGTTCCGTGCCATTGATGCGCACTCGCATGGCATAAGGAAGTATACCTGATGCCCAATGAGTGTGCCTCGAAATCGCCACCATAGAGTTTTTTTGGCGTCCTCTGGGGCTGAATCCTTGCCTTTACGCTGTTCCGAAACCCATTTTGCCGTCAATCCGTAGTATAATATAGATGGCAGGTGGGGAGGCGGCTCCATAGCGAACCCCTCCCAGCACATTCACAATCGGTCAGTACCCACCTTCCGGGGTGGGTGAGGTTGGAAGCTCAACGGGTGTTGCGACGCGGCGGTCTCCATCGGCAGCGCACAGACGCCCTGCAAAAAGTTATCCAGATTCCGGGTGCGCCTGTGGAACAATTCCCCTACGGAGTGGTGCTGGAACCTCTTCCAAAGTCTACTGCGTCTAACCGATAATAGAGGGGTGGTGCTGTTGACAGGGATCAGGGAAGCCGCCCTTGGTTATGGGAAGCCGTTCCCAGCACCGCTGGGCTGGGCAACTGGAGACCGCCACTGTGCACTCCCTGCCTGCCAGAGTTGACAAGGGGGTTATGAACCATGAGCGCAGCTGATTTCCTGCGCCAGATCGAGGAACAGCGACGGCTGGAAAAACAGATTACCTGGGAAGGCACTTTCCGGGACTATCTGGAGATTGTCCAGAAGAACCCGAAGGTGGCGAATCTGGCGCACGCGCGCATCTACGAGATGATTATCAGCGCGGGCGTTGAGGACCGGGGCGAAGGACAGCCGAAGGAGTACAAATTCTTCACGACCGAACTGTTTGGGCTGGATCGCACGCTGCAGCAGTTGGTGGAGGAGTATTTTGCTCCCGCGGCGCGACGGCTTGATGTGCGCAAGCGCATCCTGCTGTTGGTTGGGCCCGTTGGTGGCGGCAAATCGACGCTGGTGACGATGCTCAAGCGCGGGCTGGAGCGCTACTCGCGCACCGACGAGGGTGCGGTCTACGCCATCAAGGATTGCCCCATGCATGAGGAGCCACTCCACTTGGTGCCCGAAGAGCTGCGAGCGGACTTCAAGCGCCAGTTCGGCGTGCATATCGAGGGCGATCTCTGCCCCGTGTGCCAGTGGAAACTGAGGCATGAATGGGGTGAGAACATCCAGGATGTGCCCGTTGTGCGCATTCGATTCTCGGAGCGCGAGCGGGTCGGCATTGGCACTTTCAAGCCCTCCGACCCCAAATCGCAGGATGTGTCCGAACTGACAGGCAGCGTGAACCTCAGCCTGCTGACCCAGATCGGCGTCGAGTCGGACCCGCGTGTCTATAATTTCGATGGCGAGCTGAATAAGGCGAACCGTGGGATCATGGAATTCATCGAGATGCTCAAGGCGGACAAGCGTTTCCTGTACGAACTCAACACTGTCGCCGGCGAGCAGATGATTAAAATTGGACGGTTCGCCCTCATCTATACCGATGTGGTGGTCGTCGCCCACACCAACGAGTACGAGTACAACGCCTACTTCTCCAACAAGGAGAATGAGGCGATGATCGACCGCATGTTCGTGGTCAAAGTCCCTTACAACCTGCAGGTGTCGCAGGAGGTGCGTATCTACGAGAAGTTGATTCAGCAGTCGCAATTCAGCGACGAGACCCAGGATCTGTCGAAGGTGCATATTGCGCCCCATGCGCTGCGTGTTGCGGCGATGTTCGCGATTCTCAGTCGCCTGAAGCCACCCAAGAAGAGCGGGCTGTCACTGATGACCAAAATGAAGCTTTACGACGGCGAGCGGCAGGTGGGCGATTGGGATCAGCGCCATGTCAAAGAGCTGCGCGAGGAGTACCCTGATGAGGGCATGAGCGGCGTCTCGCCCCGATTCATTATCAATCGCCTCTCCGCCGCGATGGTCAAGGGTAGGCAGTGCATCACGCCCATCGACATTCTGCGTTCCATCCGTGATGGGCTGACCGAATACACCAGCAGCGAGGAAGAACGCAAGAAGCTGCTCACCTTCCTTGATGATGTGCGCAAGGAGTACGACGAGCAGATCAAGAAGGAGGTGCAGCGCTTCTTTGTCTACAGCTACGAGGAGGCAGCGCACACCCTGCTGGAGAACTATCTGGACAATGTGGACGCTTACTGCAACAAGACGAAGGTACGCGATCCGATTACTGGCGAGGAGATGGACCCTGACGAGAAGCTGATGCGCAGCATCGAAGAGCAGATTGGCGTCTCGGAAAATGCCAAGCGCGAGTTCCGCGAAGGGATTATGCGCTCGGTCGCCTCCCTGGCGCGGCGTGGGCTGCGCTTCGAAATTGGCAGCGATGAGCGCTTGCGCGAAGCCATCGAGCGCAAACTGTTCGCCGACCTCAAGGATGTGGTTAAAATAACGACCTCTGCCCGCACGCCCGATCCGGAGCAGCTGCGCAAGATCAACGAGGTAGTCGACCGCATGATTTCGCAAGGCGGCTACTGCCATGTCTGCGCCAACGAAGCCCTGCGCTATGTTGGCACGCTTCTAAACCGCTGAAACTTTTCTACGGGATACTTCGCGAAGCGGGGTGCGACGGCAGGAATGCGGTCGCCCCCGTCTTATTATGCAGGGCAGGATGAGAACAACCCGACGATGGATGGTTGGTATAGCCCTGCTGATGCTTCCCGGCGGGCTGCCCAATGCTCAGACACCCCAAGCGCAAGCGCGTCAAATCCAGTTCGGCCGGGTGCGCATCACGGGCTATGAGCGATATACTGCCGAGAGCCAGCCGAAGAGTCGCACCTACCGCTTGGAGCTGTTCCGAAGTCGGCAGCAGTCGGTGCGCATCGAAGCACCCGAGCAGTATCTCACCATCGAAGCGAACCACCTGCAGGTCCAGCTCGGCTACAACGAGCGCAACGAGCCGCTCCTGCAGCAGGCGGTGGCAGAGCAGGGCGTGACCGTGCGTTATGCTCGCCCGAAACCGTTCAGCACGCTGAACGCCCGCGCACGCAAAGCCACCTACGACGCGCAGCAATCGACCCTGACCTTGGAGGGCAATGTGTCTGTGGAGGCGGAAGATGAGTTCTATCACACGGTTGCCCGCAACCATGAGCGCGTGACGGTTTATCTGGGCGAGGAGACCCAGCGTGTCGAAGCACGCTCCATCGAGCGCGATGGCATCCCACAGGGCGAGCTGGTGATAACCCCCAAAAAGAGCCAGTAGGGGGCACCGGCGTGTGCGCCTCAGCGAAGCTTATTCGCTGCTTGCCCCTTGCTTCGCGTGTTCCGTCAGCTGGCGGAATTCACTCTGCAGCTTCCCGATCCGAGCGTGCAGCCATAGCAGGTAGATGAAGATGCCAGCCCACACGATGCCGATGCTCATGCTCAACGCGATCTGCCAGTTCACGAATTTGCCCCTCCAGTTGCGCCAGCGTCGTGCGCAGATGATACAAAGCCCATGCCAGGGCGCCGTAGGTTAAGAAGCCGAGATAGACCCCACTGCGATAGAACCAGTCCAGCCCCTCCTTCCGCGCCAGCACATTGCTCGGATGGAGGGACCGCTCCGCGAGGGCGGGCAGGCGCGGCAACACAAAAATCAGGAAGGGTACAGTGAGCGCGGCGAACACCGTGTAGCCTGCGCTGAGCGACGCCCGCTGACGGTCATCCTCCAGTGCCGCCCGCAGCGCAAAATACGCCGCATAAATCAGCAGCTGAATCAGAATAGTGGTTTGGCGTGGATCCCAGTGCCACGGCTTGCCCCACTGCTGGCTGGCGAACACCATGCCTGTCAGGGTGGTGATAAGGGCAAACAGCATGCCCACTTCGTTTGCTGCGGCGGCACGCGCATCGTCCATTAGCTGCCGCTGGCGCAGGTAACGCCAGCCAAAAAAGCCTCCTGCTAAAAAGCAGACGACACTCATTATGGCGGCGGGCACATGGAATAGGATAATGCGTGCGGAGCCAGGATCCTGAAAGCCCTTGGCGGGTGGCACCCAGAAAAAGGCGAGCCCCACCAGCGTCAGCATGCCCAGCCCGGTGATTCCCAGTGCGATGCGCATTTTCAACTCGATTATACCTTGCTATGGCGGGTCTTCCGCCTGCTGCAGGATGCAGGCGATGTGCGCGGCGAGGCGAGCATTCTCAGTAAGCAGGGCGAGGTTCACCTGCAGGGTGCGCCCATGGCTGAGTTCGCTGAGTCGCTGAAGCAGCCAGGGGGTCAGCGCGCCTCCACGCACTCCCTGCTGCTCCGCTTCTCGTGTCGCCTGCACCAACATTTCCTCAAGCTCGCGGGCATCGAGCGACCACCCAGCCGGTGGTGGTTGAACTAGCAGCATACCGCTGCCCGACCCTGTTGCTTGATGGCGCAGCCAGAGCAACGCTGCTTGCTCGGGGCTGTGGACGACAGCATCCACTGAGCAGCCCGTGTGAGGTGTATAGAAACCGGGCATCTCATCTGTGCGGTAGCCGACCACAGGCACGCCCAGCGTCTCCAGCATTTCGCGCGTGGCCGGCAGGTCTAGAATCGCTTTCGCGCCCGAACAGACAACCAGCGATGGCGTTTGTGCCAGTGTGAAGAGGTCTGCGCTGATGTCGTATCGATCATTCCGATGCACACCGCCGATACCTCCCGTCGCCATCAGGGCGAGGCGTGCCGCATGATGGGCAATCAGCAGGGTGGCGGAGACCGTGGTACCGCCTGTCCAGCCAAGCGCGATTGCCAGAGTCAGGTTATGGCGGGCGATTTTGTGCGCGTCGGTTTGCTGTGCGAGGGCATGCAGCTCCTCGGGCGTCAGCCCAACGGTGGGAACACCCTGCAACACGGCGATAGAGGCGGGCATCGCCCCCACCGCGCGTACGGCGTCCGCCATCTGGAGCATGGTGCTCAGGTTAAGCGGGGGCGGCAGTCCATGGGTTAGTACCGCCGTCTCCAGCGCAACCGTGCCCGCCCCCTGCACTCGTACATTCGTCCGCATCGAGCGAAAGTATACATCATGCCACCCCGGACGCTTGCTTTCCCCTCAGCGGGGCAAGCGTGTTTACTAATCACCCTGTTGGAGCAAGGCTCGGTGTCTTCGGGTAAACTACACAGGGGAGATCCCAAATGTCGACAAAGCGACCTTCGGTACAGCGGGAATACCAGCAGCAGATAGTGCTGCGCTGGATCACCACTATCACCTACCGCATGATTGCGGTGGGGGCAATCATTTTTGTCGTGGGGCTTGCCTATCTGCTCTATGCGCTGTTTGCGCTGGGCGATCAGGGCAGCTACAGTGCGACGGACATCGCACGCATTCAGGGCAATCTGACCCTGTTTGGACGGCTGGCACTGCTCGGCGCGGGCATGGTGGTGATTGGGCTTGCTTGGAACTATTTGGAGGAGGAGGTTGTCGGCTTTGTTCTGGTGTTGCTGGCGGTTTTCTTCTACTGGGGCATACCCTTTTTGCTGGGGCAGATCGACAGCCTGCCCGCGCCTGGCACCCTGCGTGATTTTGCGCTGACCCAGCTGCGTAACCTGATGTGGGTGTTGTTCCCGCCGGGCATTATTCTGGTGGTGTTCGTGGGGATTGCGCAGGGTATTCGGCGCATGCGTTATGGTGCTGCGCTTGATCAGACGCTCAAACTGGGTTCTGGCGTGAGCCGGCAGGAGGTGCAGCAGCGGTTTTTGGGTAAGTGTTGGCAATTGCCTTACTGCCGTGACTATGTGCGTCAGCGCTGCCCGATCTACCATGCACGGCGCACCTGTTGGCGTGAGGGTGTCGGCTGTATGTGCGAGGAGAAGACCATCGTGATGGCGTTGCAGAATGTGCGTTTGAGCGACGATCCCGAAAAGAACGCCCGCTATATCCCGCACAATAAAACGCTCACCAGAGCCGAACTGCGTGCCCGGTGTGCCGAGTGTGTCATTTATAATGAGCATCAGCGCCAGAAGTACCAGCTCTTTGCGCCGCTGACGGTGGGCACAATGATTGGCGTTGCCTACTTCTTCCGCGCTCCGCTACAGGAGAAAGTGTTCAACCTGCTCTCGCTGCTGGATCAGTTGCTGGCACGGTTCACCCTGATGCCCTCCGAGGCGCAAAAAGGCGTGCTGGAGGCTGCTGCGCGCGCAAACGAGACCGCTGCACTGATTCTTTACATCTCGCTGGTTATCGTCGCCCTCAGCTATGCCCTGCGGATCGTGGAAACGGTGGTGTTCAAATGGAAGCTGTGAAGGAGTGGTTGGAGCAGCTGGAGCAGCTGGCGCGATTGATGAGCCAGCGCGGTGTTGCGCGGCTGGAGGTGCGGATAAATGGTGCATCCGTGCGTTTGAGCCGCGCCCTGGGGGAGCCGGCACCGCATGAAGAATCGATGCCTCCCCTCTTTTTAGCAGGTTATACGGAGGCGACACCCGCTGCCTCCGAACCTGTGTCGAATACATGGCAACCGCCTGGTCCGATGGAGGTGCGCTCGCCCATGGTCGGCTACTGCACGCTGAGTGCGATCGAACCTGGCAGCCGGGTGGAACGGGGGCAGCCCATCGCTACTATTAATGTGCTGGGCATTCCGAATGAGGTGCTCACGCCCGTCACAGGCACGCTCCTCCGCTGGCAAGTGGGCAACGGTGACCCCGTCGAACATGGGCAGCCGATTGCGCTGATTCAGCCACTCACGGAAGAAGAGTAAAGATAGCGGGAGGCGCATTTCTATGTCTGCCCTCTGAAGGTAGCAACTCCCCCTCGCCCCGCTGGGGGAGGGTTGGGATGAGGGGTAAACTCTCTCAAAAAAATGGCTCCCTGTGCCGAAAATCTTGACGAACGGGTTGGTGAAGCGTTGTGGACGAGGTCATTAAAATGCAGCAGCGCGAGTACCCTGTCGTCATCACCGATATGAAGATGCCCCGCAAAGACGGGCTGAGCGTGATTAATGCCGCCCATGAACTCCATCCCGAGACCGAAGTGATTGTGCTGACGGGGCACGGCACACTCGAAAACGCGCTGCAGGCGTTCAAAGCGGGCAACATCTTTGAGTATCTGCTCAAGCCACTGGACGACATTGCGGTGCTGAACACCATCGTGGCGCGTGCGTTGGAGCGGCGCAACCTGCGCCGGCACAATCGCCTGCTCTTTGAGCAGCTACAACAAGCCTATGAGGAGCTGAAGCGTAAATCGGAAGCGCTCATCCAGAACGAGAAGATGTCCGCCATTGGGCAGCTGGCCGCCGGGGTGGCGCATGAGCTGAACAACCCCCTCACCGCTGTGCTGGGTTTTGCCCAAATCATTTATGAAAAGCTCAGAAGCAGGCGACCAGACAACTGGGCGGAGGCAGAATACGAGCGACTGCTCCAGGCGTTGGAAAACCTGATGCAGGGTGTCTATCGCGCACGGGACATTGTGGGCACCTTGCTGCGTTTCGCTCGCACCACCCACCCCGAACAGCGCCAGCTCGTTCATATCAATCAGGTGCTGCACGACTCGTTCGTGTTCACCGAGCATGTGCTGCTGCGTCAAGGGATCACGCTGCAGAAGCAGCTGGCGCCAGAGCTACCCCCTGTCTGGGGCAACGCGGCACGCCTGCAGCAGGTGTTCACCAATCTGCTCATTAATGCGCAGCAGGCGACACCTGCCGGTGGGATCGTCACCGTTATTAGCGAACCATCGGACGATCCGAAAGGTGTGTGGGTGCATGTGGAGGACACGGGCGAAGGCATCCCAGCGGATGCGTTGGAGCACATCTTTGAGCCGTTCTACACACGCAAAGAGGGGGGCACGGGGCTGGGTCTTTCGATTGTGCGGCAGGTGGTGCTCGAGCATCAGGGACAGATCCATGTGGCAAGTGAGGTGGGCAGGGGTACGCGTTTCTCTATCTTTCTGCCCGCAGCAGAAGTCGAGCAGCTTCATCCGCCCCAGGCGGTGGAGGTGCAGGGCGCGTAGAGCTTCGCTTTTTCGCGGCTGAAGCCGCTCTGGCAGCGTCGCTAAAGGCTCCTATGGGGTGGTTGATCAAACCATAGCTGTTGCACGCTTGCCTTGCGCTACTTGGAGCAGCTCCTCGAGGCTACTCTCCGCCACGGCGACCGCGCGATCCGCAACGCCGTAATAGAGTAGCAGCCGCCCATCGTCCATCGGTACCAGGCCCGTTGGGAACACCACCCGTTCGAAGAAGCCACTGACCTCGTAATCCTCTATCGGGGCGATGAGTGGCTCATGCGAGCGATGGAGCACGCGATGAGGCTCCTCCAGATCGAGCAGGGCGACGCCGGCGCAGTAGCCGTCCTTCGCGTTCACGCCGTGATAGACCAGCAGCCAGCCTTCTGGTGTCTCGATTGGGGGTGCGCCTGCCCCGATACGGCGTGCGTCCCACATGTGGGCACGCGGCGCCATCAGGAAGCGATGCTCTCCCCAGTGCAGCAGGTCCGGCGAGTAAGCCAGCCACATGTTGGGTCCATTGAAGGGCGACATGCCCGTGCGATGCGCTGCCACATATCGCCCCTGCACGCGGCGCGGGAACAGTACCACATTCTTGTTCTCATGGTGCAGGATTAATCCGTGTCGCTTGAAGGTGCGGAAGTCGTGTGTACTTGCCAGCCCTGTGCAGATGCCGAATCGGGAGACTGAGGTGTAGGTGATGTAATAGGTGTCTTCGATCTGGGTGATGCGGCTATCCTCCAGCCCGTATTCCTCGTAGATGTTCTCCGGGAAGAGGGTCGGTTCTGGGTCAATCGTGAAGTGGACGCCGTCGCGGCTTCGTGCCAGTCGCAGGTGCGAGAGGGAGCTAAGGTAGGGTCGCCCCTCTACATACACGGCGCGCGGGTCACTCAAATCCACATGGGGTGAATGGCGTGGGAAAGTTAGCACTTCCACCCGCTTCGAATCGCGCCGATGGTTCAGGTTCAGCACGGGCACGCCGACCTGATCTGGGTCATCCAGCACAGGGCGCTCCGCCACTCGCAGCAGCAGTAGCACCTCCTCCCCATAGCGGACGGCGCCCGGATTGAACGCACCGACCACTTCCAGCCCCGGCTCGGACGGCGGCACTGCCTCCGGCGTGATAATCGGATTTTCCGCCACGCGCTTTGCCAATCTCTGTTGCCTCCCTATCCTTAGATTACGAATTCTCGCCCCAGGTTGCATCGACGGCTACCGTCGTTGGTAGCCTACACCTGTGTGGTTAGTCGCACGATGAGTCTTTCCATAACTTCGGCGGGATTTACAGCCGTTTGTACACCCTTCAGGGCGAGGTCCGCGTCGCGCAGGGCGGTAAACGCCTGCTGGAGGCGGGATAGCGGGAACCGCTCCGCCTGACGACGCAATCGCTCTCGCAAAAACGGTTGACGCTGAAGCAACTGCACCACATTCGGCTCGTGCAGCAACTTCTGTGCCACTTCCGCACTGATCGCCTCAGGGCGATCGATGGGCTGACGATGTGTTAGTAAGATTCGCATCCCCCATAGCAACCGAAACTGACGACTGATCAGCCCCAGAGTCTGGAGTGCGGCCGTTTCGGGGCGGCTACTTCCTTGGAACAGCAGGCGTAGCCAGCGCAATGCTTCCACCGTGTTGCCTGCCACAATCGCGTCGACCAGTTTGAACACCTGTGCTTGTTGCGACGGGCTGACCACCTGCTCGATATCCTCGCGGGTGATATCGGTGCGCGGTTCCATATAGAGCAACACCTTTTGCAGTTCCATCAGCGCCAGCTCCGCCACGCCATCCACCAGCTCCATAAGATACTGGGCTTCGGGCGGACTCAGCCGCTTACCCTGTTCGCGCGCGGCTTCAATCAGGCGCGTCTCCAGCGTCTTGCCCCGCAGCGATTCCAGCACCAAGACCACTCCATGCTCGCGCACCGCGCTTACCACCGCCTGCCAGCCTGCCTTTGGGGGGTGTGTCGTGGTGCCTGGTTCATCCGCCGTGTCGGACGAGTCGGACAGGATCACCAGGCAGCTGAACGGTGGGATGTTGGGAATGAGCCGGGCAAGCGCATTTAGCTCCGATGCTGTGTAGTGTGGGGCAGCCTGCAGGATGACCAGTCGTCGCTCGCGCTCCATAGGCAGCGTTTGCAGCAGGTGTGCCACTGTGGCAACGGGTGTCTGGCGTGCATCCAGCGTTGCCTCGTCCATGCAGCCCGCTTCTATTGCCAGCGCTCGTCGCAGCCGTTCGAGAAACTCGCGTTGCAGCACTGGCTCGTCGCCCAGCAGCAGATAGGCGCGAGCCGGCGGTTGCAGCTGCTCATCCCTGAGCTTAGCGTATTTGACCTCCATGGTTTTGCTGATTGGACAGTTCAAACCAGTCGCGTCCCTTCAGCGCGACGGCTCGCCCGATCAGGCGGAGAACCCCGATCTCCTGCCACATCCAGAGGCGCAATGCTTTTATTTTACCTTGTGCATCTGCCTCAACCGATGCCGATTCTGGCGCATAGAGCAAGCGCGCCAGCGGCTCCTTCAGGGCTTCAACAAGGGATGCCCCGGAAGCATGCCCACCCGCTCTTAGCATGGCGGCGCAGTTACTCAGATAGTCGACGGGGGATTGATACGGGTAGGGCTGGGGACAACCTATCAGGCGCAGGAACCATACCAGTCGCGCGTAGAGCCGCCCCGCCCTGGTGGGAATCCCTGCATGGCGAAGCAAACGCCGTGCCAGTCCCAGCGACCAGAGCAAATAGATGACACCTGCCAGAATCAGCCCGTCCAGCAGTCGCTGCCAGCGCAGCAGCGGGTGCGCACGCGATGGGTCATGGTCAGCGTTGCTATTTGGGGAACGACCGGCGTTAATGACACGCGCTCCCTCGGTCGCATCAAAAGGCACCCATCCCAATCCATCAAAGTAGACCTCCGTCCACAGGTGTCGGTGTCGCTCCCGCACGATATACTCACCTGTCTGTGGATCGCGCTCGGTGAGCAGGAAACCCGACGCGACACGGGCAGAAAGCCCTGCATATTGACACATCACCGCAAGCGCGCTGGCGAACTCGGTGCAGTAGCCCTGTCGTGCCACAAACAGGAAATACTCCACCGCATCCTCGTCGGGCGGATAGGCTTCTGTTTCGATGTTATAGGCGGCACGGGTCTCAATATAGTGTTTGAGCGCGATTACCTTGTCGTAATCGGTCGGCTGATTCATGGTGAGCTGGCGAACGAGTTCGAACACGCGCGGGTTCCGTGCCGATTCGCTCCATGCGATCCAGAATGGTGTGACGGCGTCGCGCCCGCGCAGGATGGTGGGGTTTTGCGTGGGCACCATTGCGCGCACCTCGTACTGGCTGCCTGGTGCCAGGGGGCGTCGCACCCAGATAACCCCTGCATGGGGCGCGAAACCGACCGCCGTTCGCGGCTCGGAAGGCTTCAACCAGACGGGGATGCCTGGTGTGTAGAACTGCAGATGGACGCCCCCCATCACCGTGATTTGCGCATGCACCTGCCGCAGGTGCGCGTAGTTAGGCAGTTCTGGTATGATAAACTCGCCTCGTGCGTTGGCTTCGATGCGCAGAAAGCCCATGCGGGTACGGTTCCAGCCGCGCCCCGTGTAGAAATCATAGGCGTCCATGCGGAGATAGCGTGCGTTGCCGCGCAGAAATCGCACACGCAGTACTTCTACATCGCTCAGGGTAACGGGACCAGCACCCACCTGCAACGCGGGCAAGGCAGGCGTGCTGGAACGCGCTGCGGTCGTCCGAAACGGCAACCCGATGACCAGCCCCGAAATGCGGTTGCCCAGCGTCAGCCAGAGCAGAAACGCGATCCCACTTGCGAGGGCAGTTGCAACAAACCCAGCAAGCAGCGCATAGCGCCCGATCACGCGGAAAGGCAGCTGTACCTCCAGATCGATCTGATGCGCAACAGTCAGCATGATGAGCAGCGTCATCACGAACCCCAGAAACAGGTAGGGCACCGTCGGCGCAAACAGGTAGGAGCCGATCAGTCCGAAAAGCGCCATGATCGGCACTGCCTGAAACAGTACCGACGCAGGCGAGATCATCAGGGGCGTGCGCAGCACCAGATACCACAGCAGCGAGGTGCTCAAATAGATTTCGATGGAGGGATCGGTCGGTATGTTCATCGGGGCATTAAAATAGCGCTGCCCTGTGAGGGTAAGCGTTGCCAGTGATGCGTCCATAAAGCCAAAGAGGAGACGCGTGTCCTCGTCCAGCGGTCGATGAGCTAGCCATGCGCTTGTCATGGTGCCCAGCGTGAGGAACAAAAAGAAGAAGGTGGGCATCCCCAGCTCCAGCCGCGCGGCTCGGAACGCCAGCAAGCCGATCAAGCTCGCCAGCCACACTGCCCCATAGAGCAGAAGCAGCGGAGTAATTGCGAGCGATGGTCGGTGGCGTGCTTCCTCCACGCCGACTGCTCGTCGTTCGTCATTTGTCATAAGCTCACTGCTAATTACGATTCTACCCTGCTTTTGGTTCGTTCAGCGTACAAGCAGCACGTGTCCCTGTTGGCTCAGATTCCAGCGGATGAGCAGGGTATCGCCTGTGCGTTCCACATTCACGGGCGCGGGATTGCCCATCCCATCCAGCAGCTGCACCTGCCCGGTCAGCCCGCGAATGCTAACCCGTGCCACGCCGGGCACGCCCTCGGCGCCCCGCAGCAGATAGGCCAGTGCCGCAGGTGTGATATGCTGCAACACGATCTGGGCGTTAGTGTGGAGCATGCCTGCGCGTTTGACCCGCTCGTCCACTCGGAGGAGCAACCGCGGCGTGCGTGGTTCCAGCGGTACATCCGACAGGATCGGCAGGCGTGGGTCAAGCGCGTCCAGATAGAGACCGCGCAGAATCGTGGTGCGGTAGGTTCCGTACGCTGCTGTCCAGTCGCCACGCTGCACTGTGAATCGGGCGCGTTCGCGATAGCGCAAGCCGGCACGCCCCGCCACGAAGCGCATCCATTGCCTCACTTGGGCTTCACCGCTTGGGCTATTGCTAAACGCTACAGCAGACACGCCTAACAGTACGACCCCGCCGCGCCCAATCGGTTGCAAAACACCGACAGGTATCGGACTCGCAGACGCAGGGGGCTGATACAGATAAAGCACTTCTGCCCCGGTCAGTTCATAGCGAGCCAATCGCTCGTTGTGGCGCAGGGTCAGCATCGGCAGATCGGTGCGCTGTCGAACCAATACACGCTCTGGATAAGGGGGCTGGCGGCTCAGCTCAATTCGCCACTCCTGCGCGATTTCGCCAGATAATAGGATGCGCGTTGCGTTCGGCAGCGTGAAGCGATAGACGAACCAGGCGGTGTTGTCCGCGCTTCGCTCCCCTGTTCGGGTGAGCTGACTTCTTGAATGGGCATACAGAAAGAGCCGTTCGACGCTGGTGCCCGTGTAGAAGGCGGCGAGGATGCGCCCATCGGCTTCGAGCCGAATCTGTCGCAGGCGTGCGCCCCAGCCTGTGTTGGGCAGGCTGTCGCTGAAACGCACATACACTGTCTGACCTGCATAGGGGCTGAGGTCAATCGTCACCCAGCGGCGGTTCAGCGTGCCCTGTTCTGGCTGGGTTCCGTGCCGCGCGACCTCCTGCCAGGTGTCTGGCTCTCCACTGCCCTCCTCCACTTCTGGCTCAGCGGGCGAGCAGGACAGGTTCAGTCCGAGTTGAACGGCGAGCCAGTGCAGGGGCGTTGGGTAGCCTGCTGAGCGCCAGGTCGTCTGCGCCTCGGCACTGTCGCCGTGTGGCACACCGATTACGAGCAGCCAGCCCCCGTTGCGCACCCAGTCTGCCAGCGTGCTAATCTCCGCTTCGCTGCGAGGCAATACCGCTTCGGGTGTCCAGAGTAGCAGGCGTACATTGCGCAGGGCGTTGCGTTCGGTTAGGCGTGACGGCGGAATCAGCTGCAGGGGTATGCCTGCCCGTACCAGCGGCAACGCTAGCGCCAACATATTGGAATCGTTGGATGTGTTCAGCTCGCTTGGCTGCTCAGAGCATGCCGGCACGGGCACCAGCATGCCGATCCCCTCCACCCCCGCATCGAGCATGAAATCCGTACTTGCGGTCATTGCTTCCACCGCACGCGCGGCACTGAGCAGCCGCGCCATCTCGTCGGGTGGAGGTGCAGGCGATTGCCCTTGCAGTGGTTCCAGCAACACTGCCGGCTGCAGGGGCGGAAACATTAACATGGCGACCAGTGTGCTGAAATAGGGGCGTGAATATGTCGTCTGGTTCTGCACCGCCCGATCGAGCATCGGAACCATCGCTAGCATTCGCGGTTCAGGACGAGCGCGTCCCTGCCCGGCAAGCATGCCGCAGCGCAGAAATGTCATGCTGAACGGGTCCGATTGATACTCGCCGTTAAGCAGCACAGGCATCTGTACCCAGTCGGTTGGGAACCTTTCTGTGGAAGCGTTCGCACCCGTCGCTGAAGGTGCAGGCTTGAGCGCATTGGCAGGTGCGCCCAGCAGCCGTTCGGTGCCATCGCCGATGCCATCGCCGTCCTCATCGCGCTGGCTGGCTCGGAGTATCAGGCCATAAAGCACGACCCGCCCGCGCCGATCCGCCTCAACAATCACCTGTAGCGTCTGGAGTGGAGGCTGATAAGGCGTTCGCGTGACAAAGATGTAGGTCTGCACTCTGCCTGTGATAAGGCGCTGCAACAGTCCCTGCTCTCCGCTGCGCACACGCACACGCCCATGACCGCCTATCGTTAACTGGATCTGCACATCCATGCCGCTCAAGATGCGAAAGCTGTAAATTGCCGTTCCGCGTTTGCCAATTAGGCGGTGGTCGCCTTCAATACGACTGTTCTGGCTCCGAGTCAGCACCCCGGACTCGGCATCCGGGCGCACCACCCAGCGCAGCTCATGGGTGCGGGAGTCGCTCTGTTTGTACAGCCAATCTGTGTGGGACATCAGCGTGAGTACTATGAGCGGCAACTTCACTACGGCTCCTGTCATCGGCAGAGATTGTACCTGATAAGGCAAGCGGGGCATCCCCTTCAGGTGTGGGACGCCCCGCCGGGGAACGATCACCTTCCTTCGTTCACGGATATCGATTATAATTCATGCGTGGCTGCAATCCTGCTGGTTGGTGGGATTTTTCAGGGTGCTGCAGGCGTTTTTGTCCTGCTCCTCGCCGCGCATGCCATAGGGTATAATTGTGCTGATTGTGAAAATGGGCACAAATGCGCCGTGGGAGAGCCTGCCCATTTGGCAGCGTCAGGATGAGGCACGGAGCCGTTATGTGCGCGAGATGTTTGCACGCATCGCGCCGCGCTACGATCTGCTGAATACTCTCTTGAGCCTTGCGTTGCATCACCATTGGCGTCAGCAGGTCGTGCGTATGCTGGAGCTGGCGCCGACTGCGCGCGTGTTGGACCTCTGCACAGGGACAGGTGATCTTGCCCTGCAGGTAGCCCGCCACATAGGTCCTGCGGGGGAGGTGGTCGGGCTCGATTTTTGTGAGCCGATGCTCCAGCGTGCCCTTGCAAAAGCCCGTCAGCATGGGCTGAACCACATCCGCTATGTTCAGGCAGACGCGCTCCAGCTGCCCTTTGCGTCCGCCACATTCGATGCGGTGACGATGGCGTTTGGGCTGCGCAATCTGGTGGACAAGGCGGCTGCATTTCGCGAGATGGCGCGGGTGTTGAAGCCTGGGGGGCGTGCTGCCGTGCTGGAGCTGACCCGTCCGCTCCTTGCACCCGCTCGCCAGCTCTATGATCTCTATGCCCTGCGCTTGCTGCCGCGCATTGGCAAATGGCTCAGCGATGCGGATGCCTATCTCTATCTGCCGATGTCCATCCAGCATTTTGAGGATCGGGCGACTATCGCCGAGTATATGGTGCAAGCAGGGTTCTTTCCCGTGTGCTACCGCGACCTAACATTCGGCGTGGTCTGTGTTTATCTTGGGGTTAAGCGATGAGCGCTATCGGACTCGACCGACAGGCGATGACGGTGCCGGGGCTGCTTGCGCCCATCCGTCCGGAGCTGGAGGCGGTAGAAGCGTTCCTGAATGCCCAGGCGGAGACGCGCATTCCCCAGTTCAGTGCGCTCACGCGCCATCTGCTCTCGGCTGGTGGCAAGCGGCTGCGCCCCGCGCTGGTCATTCTAAGCGCGTATGCGGCGGCGCCGGAGCGGTTTCACGAGCGTTTTCGCGACGGGCAGCAAGCCAGTTCGCGCTTGACGGCCATTGCCGCCTGCATGGAGATGATCCACATGGCGACGCTCATCCATGACGATGTAATTGATCAGACCTTCATGCGACGGGGCAAGCCCACCGTGAACGCCTTGTACGGTAATTTGGCGACCATTCTGTCGGGCGACTACATTTTGGCGCGTGCCCTGCGCTATCTGGCGATGGACGGCGATTTGCGCATTATTCAACAGGTGGCTCATATCACCACCGCGCTGAGCGAAGGCGAGGTGCAGGAGGTCTTCTGGCGACGCCAGCTTGACCTTAGCGAGCAGGACTATATGGAGGTGGTACGCCGCAAAACCGCCGAATTCCTCGCCGGCTGTTGCCGTATTGGGGGCTATCTGGTCGATGCGGACCCCGCGGCGCTGGAAGCGCTCGAAGCGTTTGGGCGTGCGCTGGGGATCGCCTTTCAGATTGTGGACGATTTGCTCGATTATGTGGGTGAAGCCCAGACGATGGGCAAGCCTCAAGGCACCGATTTTCGCGAGGGGTGCGCCACGCTGCCCCTCATCCACTTCTACGCCCACGCGCCGGAACCGTTGCGCCGTGCCTTGCAAGCGGAGTTCGGCACCCCTGTGGAGCCGGAGCGTTTTACCTATTATAGAGAACAAATGCGCCTCATCGGTAGTCTAAGGTATGCGGAGGAGGTAGCCGAGCGCTATCGTCAGCACGCCTTCGAAGCGCTGCAGGCGCTCGTGCCGTCCCTCGCCCGGCAGACGCTGGAGGAGGTTGCACGATTCATCACGGAGCGCAAGTATTGATGCAGGGGCGCGTGCCAAAAGAGATTGCCGGACTGGCGAAGCGGTTCCAGGCGTTCATTTTCGATCTGGACGGCGTGGTCTATCGTGGCAGTCAGCCACTGCCGCATGCCATCGAGACCATCGACCTGCTGATGGCGAGTGGGCGCGAGGTGTTCTTCGTGACGAACAACTCTGGCGCGACGCGCGAACAGTATGCGGAACGCCTGCAGCAGATGGGACTGTCGGTTACCCCCGACCGCATCCTGACCTCCAGCTGGGCGACAGTGCATTACTTGCAGCAGCATATGCCGCGTGCCCGCCTATTCGTTGTGGGGGAACCCGGGTTGAAACAGGAGCTGCAAACCGCCAACTTTCGCCTGATCGATGACCCGGAAGTAGAGCTGCCCGATGCGGTGGTGGTGGGCATCGACCGCGAATTCACTTATCAGCGTCTGGCACAAGCGCAATGGGCGATCCTGCAAGGGGCGCAATTTATCGCTACCAACACCGACGCGACCTACCCTGCCGAAGGGCGTGTCCTGCCTGGTGCGGGCAGTATCGTGGCGGCCATCCAAACGGCGACAGGCAAAATGCCCCTTGTGATGGGTAAGCCAAACTCGCGCATTTTGCTACCCCTGCTGGACGAGCATCGGATTAGCCTGGACACGACGCTCGTTGTGGGCGATCGGCTGGAGACCGACATTGCGCTCGCGCATGCCCTCCATATGCCCAGCGCGCTGGTGTTGACAGGGGTCACAACACGCGAAGATCTGGAAAATGCCCCTCTGGACCTGCTGCCACACTGGGTGCTGGCGAACTTGTGCGACCTGCTGGGCGATCCGGTGGAGCTGCTCTTGATTCGCATGGAATGAATGGGGTATAATAGGGGACACTGGTGGGGCGGTAGCTCAGCTGGGAGAGCGCTAGAATCGCACTCTAGAGGTCGGGGGTTCGAATCCCCTCCGCTCCACCACCAATCCGTTGGGAACTTCTCGCGCCAGGATACTCTATGTGGTGTTTCATTCCGATACGCGATATCCGCATCTAGTGATTTTCGCACCCTTATCACATCTTGTGAGATTGAACAAATAAAAAGGGGAATTACTTGGAAGGGGTGGAGGTACACATATGCCACCGCTGGGATCTGCCCTTCTCGGCACCATCCCCCTGCTTGAACAACTGTTTTCCTCATGCCAGCCCAAGGTGTGGTGGCGGCACGCTCCCTGCCCGACATCTGCCGATTCAGTAAATTCGGGCACGCTTGATATGGGTCATCCCTGCGTTCGCTGTTGAGCAGGGCAAGTGCTGATCCCAAGGACACGCCAGAGGGGACAAAACCGCACAAAGCCCGTAAGCAGGGGTATCAAGCCGACCAATCCCCACCAGCTCTGGTAGTACCAGCCTGCTGCCAGAATGACAATCCCTATTAGGATACGAATTGCCTGCTCAACACGCCCGATGTTGCATGTCATTTCGCATGCACCTTCTATTTTGGAGACGAAGATGGGGTTAATCAGTTTCCATGCACAAGGTGTTTTTCTTATGCTGAGTCGGGCGCGGGAATCCGCCCGTGCCTCCAATACTCCGAATCGCTTGGGCAGCAAAAAACAGGCATTTTTGCCAGTCCCATCGCCGCGTTTATCGAGTTATAATGTGTCTGCTGATGCCGAAAGGAGGCAAAAAAGGCTGCTTTGGTCGCATCAGCCGCTTGGAGTTGTCCGCTTTTGGGTGGTTTTTGAGCCATGTACTCATGGAGCAAATGCCCAGCGGGCGAAGGCTCCACAAAAACAATCATGCAGAGGAGGTTTATGCAGATGAAACGCGTAATGATTTTACTGGGTGCTTTGAGCTTGATCGCGCTGAGCGCACGCGCGAACATCATCGACTACGACGCGGATCCGGGCGCCAGATACCAGAGCTACTTCCCGGGCGGTGCGAACAAGCAGGTGCTCGATGATGTGAACCGTGTGTCGGGTTTGCCCATCAAGCAGATCAACATTGGCTTCGCTAACCTCAACCAGTCCAACGTTAATGCCACCCTCTATGTGTATAACACAGGCAGTGGTGGCGTGGTAGGCAACCTGCTTTACACGGCAACCCTCACCGGGATCCCCTACGGACTGTTCCAGCTGCAGTTCGGCACGCCCAATATCGCGGCCGGGATTTCAAGCCTGTGGATCGGGTTGTCGGCAAACGCGGCAAACGCCGGGATGGTGATAATGCCTGCCCCGCCAACCGTCGGGACCAGCGCCGATGTGTTCGCATGGGATGACGATGGGAACGGCATGATCGACAATAACGACTACTGGTTCTTCGGCGGCAATCCCGTAGCGAACTTCGCCATTGAAGTGTATGCTGTTCCTGAACCCGCCAGCCTGATTGCGCTGGGCAGCGGGCTAATGGGACTGATTGGGCTGCGTCGGCGCAAGGCTCAGCGTGCCTGAATCTGGGCATCGGGCAGGACTTGGCGCAGAGCGTTGAGCACCTGTGGGATGAGCTGCACGCGCTGGGGCACTTCCACTCGGCGCGTGCCGCCATTTACGCCTACTTCAAAACACACAACCGCCTCACCCGGGTAGCGCTCCAGCACCTGACGCATTCGTTGTAGCTGCTCTGGCAGGCAGCGTTGCACCCGAATGCAGAGGAATGGCACTGATGACAGCTCGTCCTCGGTCAGGTCCGACAGGTCAGGCGATTGGGGAGGACGGAACGGTTCCACCGAGTCGGCAACCAGCTCCAGCCCGTTACCTTCGCTGTTGTCGTTCTTACCTCCGAATTCGCGCGTTTGCAACTTGCCCCGAATCAGCACCAGGCTGTCCTTGGTAATCGCGTCGCGGCATGTTTCATACACTTGTGGGAACACCGTGACATGGATGCTGCCTGTTAAATCTTCCAGTACAAGGGATGCCATGCGTGCACTGCGTTGGCGCGTGGTGCGGAACTGCACACTGGTTAGAATACCGCCCAGGGTGAGCGTTGTGCCTGGCTCGCGTTCGAGGGCGCGGGCGATGGGGGTTGCCACGCGGGCGAGGGCACGGGCGTAAGGGCGCACTGGATGGTCTGACAGATAGACTCCGAGCAGTTCCCGCTCCAGCGCGAGCTTCTGGGGTGTGGTGAGGTCATCGACGAGGGGTAGGCTCGGTCTGGCAATGCGCACTTCCTGACCGCTCTCAAAAAGCGAGTTCTGCCCGGCGGCGCGGGCCCGCGCCACCGATTGGGCATACTGCAGAATGGTGTCCAGTCCAGCGAGCAGTTGAGCGCGGTTCGGATGGAGCGATTCGAACGCGCCTGCCTGAATGAGCGCCTCCAGCACGCTGCGATTGACTCCACCCGCTGCTTGCAGGCGCACGGCGAAATCGAACACATCCTGAAAGGGTCCACCCTCTGCACGCGCTCTGAGGATCGCTTCCACCGCCGCCTCGCCCACATTCTTAATCGCGCCCAGCCCGAAGCGAATAGCAGGCATAGGCTCTGTTGCCGCTCCAGCCCCCGCCATGCTCTCTCCCCTATGGGGAAAGGGAGCGGAGGGGGGAGCCAGTTCCACCGTGAAGCCCACCTCGCTGCGGTTGATGTCAGGCGGCAGTACTCGGATGCCCCGTGCGCTGCACTCTTCGATGCAGCTGGCGATTTTGTCTGACTTGTCTTTGTAGACCGCCATGAGAGCTGCCATATACTCCACGGGGTAGTTCGCCTTCAGGTAGGCGGTCTGGTAGGCGATATGGGCGTAGCAGACGGCGTGCGCCTTATTGAAGGCATAGCCGGCGAACGGCTCAATTAGATCGAACAATCGATTGGCTTCCTGCTCGCTGATGCCCTTTTCGGCGGCGCCTTTGACGAACTCGGCGCGCATGCGCTTCATCTCCTCGGGCTTCTTTTTGCCCATCGCGCGGCGCAAAATATCGGCTTTGCCCAGTGAGAAACCCGCTAATGCCTGCACACACTTCAGCACCTGGTCTTGATAGACAATCACACCGTAGGTCTCCTTCAGAATTGGTTCCAGCAAGGGGTGTGGGTAGCTCACTGGCTCGCGTCCGTGTTTACGGGCGATATAGGTGGGGATATGCTCCATCGGTCCGGGGCGATAGAGGGCGACCATTGCGGCCAGTTCGCGCACATTTTGGGGTTTGAGTTGCTGGATATAGCGGCGCATGCCTGCGCTTTCCAGCTGGAACACGCCCGTCGTCTCACCTCGCCCCAGCATGGCATAGGTTTTGGTGTCATTTAGAGGCAACTCGCGCAGGTTCAGTCGAATCCCGCGCGATTTTTCGATGTTTTCCACCGCCTTTGCCAGCACGGAGAGGTTCATCAAGCCCAGAAAATCCATCTTAAGCAGCCCGATCTGCTCCAGATTGCCCATGTGGAACTGAGTGATCAGTTCACCGTCCGCACTGCGAGCCAGTGGCACACGCTCGACCAGTGGCTCGTGGGAGATGACTACGCCTGCAGCATGCACGCTTGCGTTGCGTGTAATCCCCTCCAGGCGGCGCGCTGTGTCTACCAGTCGTCGCACCTCTGGTGAACGCTCATATTCTCGCCGGAACTCTGGAATTTCTCGCAATGCGCGATCGATGGTCATGCCTGGCGCGGTGGGAATGAGCTTGGCGATGCGGTCGATCTGGGCGCTGCTGAGATTCAGGGCGCGTCCCACATCCCGCAGCGCCGCTTTGGCAGCCAGCGTGCCGAAAGTGATGATCTGCGCTACGCGCTCCTCGCCATACTTCTGGCGTACATAGCGTAGCACCAGATCGCGCCGTGCGTCTTCGAAGTCCATATCGATGTCAGGCATCTGGATGCGCTCGATATTGAGAAATCGTTCGAAAGTCAGGTCATACTCGATGGGGTCGATATCGGTGATGCCGAGGCAGTAGGAGACGAGGCTGCCGGCGGCGGAGCCGCGCACGCCAAAGTAGATGCCTTGCTGACGCGCGAACTGCGCGAAATCGTGCACAATCAAAAAGTACGGTGCGAAGCCTGTTTGGTCGATGACCGATAGCTCATACTCCAGCCGCTGCCAGTAGGCGTCGGGCGTGTTTGGCACGAGGCGTGGCAGGGCGGCGTGGCACAGGTCGCGCAGGTGTTCCATCGGGGTTTTGCCTTCAGGCAGATCGGGCGCAGGCAGCTGGACTCGTCCAAATTCCAGCGTCAAGTTGCAACGGCTGGCAATCTCCAGCGTGCTGGCGAGTGCCTCTGGGTGATCGGCAAAGAGCGCCGCCATCTCCTGGGGCGATTTAAGGTAGAACTCCTCCGCCCCGAACCTGAGCCGCTTCGGATCATCGATATGCGTGTTCGTCTGAATACAGAGCAGCACATCGTGAATCGCGGCATCTTCGCGATTCAGATAGTGGGCATCGTTGGTTGCCAGCAGGGGCAAACGGAACTCCTGTGCCAGTTTTAATAGTCCCTCATTAATGGTGCGTTGTTCGGGCAAGCCGTGGTCTTGCAGCTCGATATAAAAGTTCTCGCGTCCGAATATCTCGCAATATTCACTGACGAGCTGGCGGGCGCGCTCGAAGTTGCCTTTGAGTAATGCGTCTGGGATTTCGCCCGCAATGCAGGAGGAGGTGGCGATTAGCCCTTCGGCATGCTGACTGAGCACCTCTTTGTCCACGCGCGGCTTGTAATAGAAGCCCTCCAGATGGGCGATTGTGCTGAGACGCAGCAGATTGCGATAGCCTGTTTCGTCTTTGGCGAGCAGCAGCAAATGAGAGCTTGTCTGATCCTGGCGGGTGCGGTCGCGCATGCGGCGCGGTGCCAGATAGAGCTCGCAGCCAATAATGGGTTTGATGCTTGCGCTTTGGCATGCATTATAGAAATCGATGACGCCATACAGCGCGCCGTGGTCTGAGATTGCGACCGCGGGCATCTCGAACTGGGCGACTTTTTTGACCAGCTCGGGGATACGGATCGCCCCATCCAGCAGACTGTACTCCGTATGCAGGTGCAGATGAACAAACCTGGCTTCCATGCCTGTTCCTCCTGTGGCGTTGTTTTTCGATTTGCCATCGAGGAGGCGATTCCTGCCGCTTTAACGCTTGGCTGGCGCGTTCACTCGGCTTGAATCGCTTGGAGCTGGGCGCGTTCCTGCTCGCTGAGATGGAGTTGCACTTCGGCGTCTGCCAGCTGGATGACCGTATGCGCGTTGCCTGTACGCAGCTGTTTTAGGATCTCGTCGATTTTTTCGGGGGTGAGCCGTCGGCAATAGATATCACCCACCTGCATCACGGGGGCATCGCCGCAGTTATTCAGACACTCCACTTCGGTCAGGGTGAACAGCCCATCGGGGGTGGTTTCGCCGAGCTGGATGCCCAGCTTCTGCTGCAGATATTCCAGAATGCGGTACGCGCCGCACAGCATGCAGCTGAGATTGGTGCAGACCTCCAGCATATACTTGCCGACGGGCTGCTTGTTATACATTGTGTAGAAGGTGGCGACGCCTTCCACTTCGGCGTAGGAGCGTCCGAGTCGGTAAGCGACCTCGGCAATCGCTTCGGGGGGCAGATACCCACCATATTCGCGCTGGGCAATCCAGAGTGCAGGCAGCATCGCCGATTTGCGGTCGGGATAGTGTCGCAGAATGGTCTCCAGCTCCTTAATGGCGCGTTCCGAAAAGCGCAGCGTCAGCTCCACTGGGCGTGGAGGGCGCGGTCGCATCGTCACTCGAATCGCTTGCTCGTCCATCAGTGCCTATTGTACCCAAAACCCGTATTTTGGCTGAAGCGGGCAGGGCGTCGACACGGCAGAATCCTTTTAGCATAGAACACCAACAGGGGAGGCTGTGACGATGAATTTCAAGGAGGCACAACAGTATATCGGGCTGGATTGCGAGGTCGCCTATCGCGACCGACACGGGGAGCTGCAAACGAAGCAGGTGTTCGTGAACGATGTGACCTTCATTCCTCTGTATGGATTGTGTCTGGTCACCGACTACGGTGAGATACGGTTGGATCGCATCGTGAGCGTGAAGGCACTGGATCGCAAGGCAGCATAACCCGAGCCAAGGCGTTGGGATTGTGGTTTGCCCCTCACCCTTGCCCTCTCCCTGTGGGGAGAGGGCAAGGCTTCATTTATATCTCGATGGTGCCGCAGAGCAGCTCGCGCATGCGGGCGATGGCGCGGGTATGCAGCTGATAGACGCGCGATTCGGAGATGTTCAGTACCTGCCCAATTTCTTTGAAGGTCAGCCCCTCATAGTAGTACAGGGCGATCACTTTCTGCTCGCGTTCAGAAAGTTGCCGGAACGCTTCGTTTAGGGCACGTACCTGCTCCCGTTCCGCCAGCTCTTCATAGGGGTCCTCGGCGGAAGCCAGCACTTCGGCAAGGGAGGTTGGTTCGTCCTCGTCGCCGTTCACGAGGCATGCTTCGAGCGAGACCATGTTCGTGCGGGCGTAGTCGAGCAGCAGCTGCCGATACTCTTGCAAGCTGATGCCCAGTGCTTGCGCCGTTTCCTCGTCGGTGGGTGGTCGTCCGAGTTGGGCTTCCAGATGCACCCAGGCGCGTTCCAGCTGGCGCAGCTTGTCTCGGGCGGAGCGAGGCACCCAGTCTTCGCTGCGCAGTGCTTCCAGCACGGCGCCCCGAATTAATGCAATCGCGTAGGTCTCAAATTTCACATTGCGCGTCGGGTCGAACTGGTCTACCGCTTTAATTAGCCCGATGGTGCCGTGGCTATAGAGGTCTTCCCACTCCATGCCAGCGGGTGGGTAGGGCACGATGCGGGCGACTGTCAGTTTGACCAGATGCGCATACTGTTTAATCAGCTGCTCACGCGCCGTTAAATCGCCGTACACCTTATAGCGTTTCCATGCCTCCTGAATCTGTAGTGCGTCCATCCCTTACTCCCTCTCTGCGTGGTATGTGTTGGTCAGGTGGCGGGCGTTTCAGACTGCTGCTCGCCGAGCGGTTCGGCAGGGTGGATCGGTGGGGGTTCGGGCGGTTCGAGGCGGCACATCACATAAGCCCACAGGGCCCCGGCGACCCAACCCACCATGCCGCCAATCAACCCTCGCAGGGTGCAAAGCAACGGATCGACCCCTGCCACGATGCCCAGCACAAGCACCAGCATACACCCGATCCCGCCTGTAATGCGGGGCACGATTGTCCAGTTCATTCCTACGCATTCGGTCCTCCTTATAGCAAGTGGCGAATCGTGAATGGCTTTTCAGGCAAAGGGCGTGTCGAACCTGTTCACTCATCTTGCGTTCCACGCCATTTACCACTCGCCACTGGCGGCTCGCCATTCGCTGCTCCTTATGCTTTGCCAGGCACGGGCGTAAAGTGTTTCGTACTCCTGCGCCGAGCGGCGCCATGACCAGTCCTGACGCATGGCATGTTGCATCAGTGTTTGCCAGCGTGCTCGGTCCGAGAAACGGTTCACCGCACGTTCGATTGCGTCATAGAGGGCGGTGGGCTTGTAGTCGCGGAAGGCGAAGCCGTTGCCATCGCCCTCGCTCAGGTCGTAGTCGATGATGGTGTCTGCCAGCCCGCCCGTGTGGCGCACTATCGGGATTGTTCCATATCGAAGGCTGATTAACTGCCCCAATCCACACGGTTCGAAGCGCGACGGCATCAAGAACATATCCGCGCCTGCGTAAATCTGGTGTGCCCAGGCGTTATCGAAGCCGAGTGTGGCGTGTACCTTGGAACGATGGCGTTTATGCATCAGGCGGAGGAATCGCTCGTAGTTGGGATCGCCTGTGCCCAGCAGCACCAGTTGCACGGGCAGCTGCAGGATCTTGGCACCGATCGCTTTGAGGAGGTCCAGCCCCTTCTGGTCGGTCAATCGAGAGACCAGCCCAATCACGGCGCGTTGGGGATCCGGGGGCCAGCCACAAGCTTGCTGTAATGCGCTTTTGCAGATTGCTTTGCCTGACGGATCTTCCGCGTGGTAATGCGCCGCGATGTAGGGATCGGTCTGGGGGTTCCATTCGTCGTAGTCGATGCCGTTCAGGATACCGCTGAGCCGCTGTTGCTCGGCTAAAGTGCGCAGCAGTCCCTCCAGACGCTCCCCATATTCGGGGGTCTGAATCTCGCGGGCGTAGGTCGGGCTGACCGTATTCACCTGGTCGCTGAAGAGCAGTCCGCCCTTCATGAAGTTGAGCCTGCCGTAAAACTCCAGTCCATCGGCGGTGAATAGATGGTGGGGTAGCCCCGTCTGCGCGAAGAGCGATGCCTCAAAGATGCCCTGATAGGCGAGATTATGGATGGTGAACACTGTCGCGATGGACGCGAAGAGGGATGAGGGCATGGTGCGCAGGTAGACCGGGATCAGTGCTGTGTGCCAGTCGTTGCAATGGACAATCTGGGGCTGCCAGTGGGTGGCGTAGCGTTCGAGGAAGGTGGCGACGGCGCGGCAGAAGAAGATATAAGCGCGTGGTTCCACGGTGTAGATTCGCGTCGATTCGGTCGCTCCGTCGAACCAGTGGCTGCCAAGAAGATAGACCGTCAGCTGGGGCAGGCGGATCTGGTAGAGGGTGGCGCGTTCCTGCCAGTTAGCGTGCAGGGGCACCGTCAGCTCCAGCAGCGGTTCAGCATGCCAGCGATGGTCCTCAAGGATCATCGGGTAAGCGGGCAGGATTACCCGCACATCGTGTCCTCGTGCATTGAGCGCTTTGGGCAGTGCACCTGCCACATCCGCCAGCCCGCCCACTTTGGCTAAGGGCGCCATCTCCGCCGCAGCAAACAGGATACGCATCGGTTCCACACTCATCTCCAGACCTCCATCGAAGTTGAATCCGGTTGCAGTTCGGTTTGTGCGGGATGGTCCCGGCACATCTGAAGTAATCGATAATAGCCCCTTTGCCTTGGTAGGGCAAGCCTCTCCGCCTCATCCTCCTGCGGCACAAGAGGATAATCTTCCGGGATGACCCCCGCCGCTGTTGCCCAGCGCGTTAGACGACGCCCGATGGCGGCGGTTATACCTGCTAAAATTATCGGGATGGGCGGCTGATTTCTGCAGAGCCAATGCAGCCACATCCGCAGTGGGGGAAGCAGTGCTGGCGCACCCGATGAGGGTAACCAGAGCACCACGATGTCAGCCACCGCAAGAGGTTCGGGCGATTTACCGAGCAGGTGCCATTCCTCGCACAGGTAGCGCCACTGACTCAGCTCAATCGCTCGGAACTGCGAAGGCCGTCCGCACACATGCAGTCGCGCCTGCAGGTCCCAGCCTGTGGCGGCGCGGGGCACCGAATGCCAGTGCCAGACGAGGCTGTTCGCCGGGATTGCGAGCGCATCACTGCCTGGCAGGCGCAGGTGCACTTTGATAAGGGGCACCGGCGGGAAGCTTCGCTTCTTCACCGATTGTCCTCTTGTTTCGCTCCGCTCACGCATCCGTATCCGCAGCCCGCTCGCCTGATCCATCGATCGCCTCGCTTAGGGGTGGTGGAGACGGGGGAATCTTGTTCTTACTGCCCCACGCTCCGTGCCCGATCTCGAACGCTCCAAGAGCTTTCGGGACACCCTTTGGGATTCGCTAAGGGGGCTTTTCTTTCCTGCTGCCCCCGTAAAAATATCGGCTTGTGCTCGGGTCATTTGCAGTCTGCAGACGGATAGGGGAAGCGAGAAAAGGCTGGTTTGGAGCCGACGGTGGGACTCGAACCCACGGCCTGCGCATTACGAGTGCGCCGCTCTACCGCTGAGCTACGTCGGCTCCGAAGCATCGGATCATAATTATACCCTGTCAGGGTTGAGATTTCAACTGTCGGCGAACACGGCGTCTACCAACACCTCCGCGCCGAATCGGATGGGATCGGTGCAAGGCAAGCCGGTTTCATGAGATGCCTGTTGGATGGCTACGTGTGCCTCCGATTCGCTGAGGTGCGCCGTGTTGAGCGCGATGGCTGCCACCCGTGACGGGTAGAACGCGCCCCCTGCAGCCGCCAGCTCCTCATACAGGCGCACGGCGACTGGGAGTGGCGGGATAGGCACATTCGTATAGCGCATGATATGTGTCTGTCTGGCGCGATGAACCAGGATCAGATGGGTGGGCTGTGCCCCGCGGAGTAGGGGCAGCGTTGCCGTCGACGCAGGATTGAACAGGGAGCCCTGTCCTTCGATATGCACCACATCCGCGTCTTGTCCCAGTCGAAGCACATATTGTTCAACCGCGCCCGAGGCAAAATCGACGCGCACTGCGTCCAGCGCGACGCCATCCCCCTCAATCATAATCCCTGTTTGCCCGGTAGCAAGGAACTTTGAACGCAGTCCGCGTCGCAGGCAGGCGTGATGCATCTCGATGCTCACGGTCATCTTGCCGACCGCCATATCGGTGCCGACGGTCAGAATGCGTTTGCAGGCAAGGGTGCGTGCTGCTCCTGTGCCCACTTGCAGCCCGGGCGGTTCCTTGCGGATGTCCCAGATCCACTGGCAGCCGTGTAGCAGTGGTTTCAACTCGGGATGCTCCGCCATTGGCAGGTGCAGTCCGTTCACGAGGTTTAGTCCCGCCATGACCGCCTGTTTTACCTCCTGCCACCATGCATCGGGCAGCATGCCACCTGGTGGCGCGATGCCAATCACCAGCGTGTCGGGCTGATAGGCGAGTGCTTCCTGCAGCGAGGCGACGATGGGCGCGTCGTGCGGGATGCCTGTGAGTGTGGTAAGCGATTGCCCCGCACACTCATAATCGATTACGGCGACGACAGGTGCCCGGCTATAGCGCAGTAATCCGATGCCTGTTTTGCCAAAGGGTCCGCGCACGCCTTCATGCATTAGGATCGCCAGGCGGTTCTGGTGGGTCAGCATGCTGGATTTGGAATTAGACGCTCTCGCCCAAAATCCTGCCCGGTTCTGTACCCCCTGATGGTGTTCGAAAACTTGCGGGTGCAGGCACAGAAAGGTTCCATCTGAGCTGATGGAGGCGGGGGGAATTGAACCCCCCACCACCGCCCACTTGCCCAGCCTCCACAAACCGCGTCCGCCTCCCTTTCTCGCGCGACGCTGCCCCGACGGACAAGGACGCGCACGCAATAGCCCGGTTTCGCGTTCCTCCTTCCCGCCCCAGGCAGGGCGTCAGGAGCCAGTCGGTCCTTTGCCCAACCCCCTGTGCCCGAACCGACAGGGGCTGCAGGGGCCGCTGCCCCAAAGAGAGCAGCGGGTGTGTTGCCGTGTTTCAGGCGCCAACGCAGGTTGGCGTTTTGTGCCAGTTGCCGTTGTTTAGTGGGGGTGACGGCACCTCGTGTTTTGGCTGGGCGTTTGGCGGTGCTGTCGGTTTTTGCCGCCTCCGTGTTGTGTGTGCGTATGGTTTTTGGTGCACCGATAGGTTGGGACTTGGGGATGTGGTTTTGTCAACCTTATGGGAGAGTGAAGCGACGGTAGAATGGTTTGCGCGGGTCATTGAAGATGGGGCATCAGATTTAGTGGGTCGAAGGCTTGCTTGAGGCGGGTGTCAATGGGCGAGGGGTGGCGGGTGGGCAGCAGGGCGCGCGCTGTCGAGGGCAGCTGAAGCGCGTGCCATTTGAGCGGTGCGTGCTGCAGGGTCTGCAGCAATGATAGCGCGGCAGGCTCCGTCTCGCAGGCGACATAGAGCACTCCGCTGCCCGCATGGGCATAGAGAGCGCATCCTTCGAGAGCCGCCAATCGCGCCATCCAGTCGGCGATCTCGCTGCTGCGCATTAAGAGTTTGATCAGCAGCAGGTGCTGACGCGGGGCAAGCCAATCGCGCAGTTGCGTGAGAGCCTCTGTTGAGACGGGTTCGATATCGAACCCATGCGTCTGCAGCCAGCGGATTTGCCATTCGACGCCCGTTTGCGTGCCTGAGAACTCCGCCACGAAAAACGGCGGGTGTTCATCTCTGCTGGACCATTCGGGGAGGGAGGCATCGAGCAGCACCAGATCGATGCGGTCTGGCTGGAGTGGGGCTTGCATGAGTTGGGCGAGGGTTGGCTCGACATTTTTCCAGTCGGACATGCGCCAGCGGACTGCCTGTCGCGTTTCTGGCAGTGGCGCCACCTTGAGTGTGATTTCGGTGATTACTGCCAGTGTGCCCCATGACCCACACAGCAGTCGATGCAGGTCATAGCCGGCGACGCTTTTGACTACCTTTGCTCCGCTTTTGAATGGCACGCCATCGCCGCGGATGGCACGCATGGCTAACAGGCGATCAGGGGGTGTGCCGTGTCGTAGTCGCCATGCACCGCTGCGTCCGCTGGCGACGATACCCCCGATTGTTGCTTCCTGGGGCAGGGCTATATCCCACGGCAGGTGCTGCCCGTGCGCGTTCAGCACTGTTTGCACCTCGCTCAGGCGCAGTCCTGCTTCTACGGTGATGACCAGGTCGGCAGGCGAATAGTCCACGACGCGATTCAGTCGCCGCGTGCAGAGTGTCCAGGCATACGGCTTCGGTGGTGCCAGTGCGCTTAGATGGGTTGCACCGCCCGCGATGACGAAAGGTAACCGATGTCCAGTGGCATACTCGATCAGTGCGGCGGCCTCCTGCTCGTTTTGTGGTGCGACTACCGTGGCAGGGACATGACCGCCGATGGCGTATTGCGTTCTCTCGTTCAGAACACCCTCTGTGCCGACGATGGCTTGCAGCCCTTCGTGCATAGTGTTCTCAGTGGGGTTCGTTAGGGTCAGGCAGGTCGGAAAGGGTGGCGAGGCGCACGCCCAGTCCGGGCGCGTTGCTGGGGATGATACGCCCCTCGTGCAAGCGTGCGCCCTCAAACGGGTCGTTCACCAGATTCAGGTGGCTGTCCAGATCGAGGTGGTCGGCGAGTGGTGCAATCTGCGCTGCCGCGCTGATGGCGAGACTGCTATCGGAGTAGCAGCCGTACATGACCTGGAGTCCCAGTGCCCGCGCCGTGTGCACTATGCGCAATGCTTCGGTGATGCCGCCACACTTCATTAGCTTGATATTGACGCCGTGGACGCGGTCAGCGAGCCGTGCGACATCGCGGCTGTCGAAACAGCTTTCGTCGATAAAGAGGGGGATGGGCGAGTGGCGATAGAGTTCTGTCAGGGCATCCTCCTCGCCTCGTCGCAGGGGTTGTTCTACGTACTGGACTTCACGCGCTGCCAGCCACTTGCACATTTGGATGGCATCAGCAAGTTGCCAGCCGCCGTTGGCGTCCACGCGCAGGGCGATTGGGCGTTGAGCGAACGTTGCGACGGCTTCACGCACTGCTTCAAACATTGCTTGATCGGCTTCGATGCCTTCTGGGTTGCCCAGTTTGATTTTGAGGGCGCGCGCGTTGGTGAGCTGTAGCCAGTCGCGTACACGCTGGCGGGCAACTTCGGGGGGATTGATGCCGATTGTGACGGAGGTGGGCACGATGCGCTGACGGTCCAGCCCCAGCAACAGCCAGAGGGGTTGCCCCACCCGCTTGCCGAGCCAGTCGAGCATCGCCATATCGAGCGCGGCGCGCACGGCCGAGGGCGTCCCTGCTTCTCGCAGGCGTGTCTCGGCTTGCTGGCGTTGCAGTGGATGCAGCTCGGCGAGCAGTTCGCGCGCTTCGGCAAATGCTTGCAGCAGGGTTTCGGTCGGTTGACGGTGATCGCCAATCGAGAAGGGCGACGCTTCCCCCCAGCCCTCGACGCCGTCCGCTTCGATGCGCACCCACACATTGGTCGTTTGGGCGGTGGTGCCGCGACTGATGGTCAGCGGAAACCGCTTTTGCACGGTAAAAGTGGTGAACGCGATATGCATACGGGGTAGCAATTCTGCGTGTGGTGTAGTTGTCCTGCTTTATGGCTCGGCATCCCAGCGCGCGGCGAATTCGCGGATTGTTTTGAGCAGCTCGATGAGTCGTGCGCCGCGTGGGGTGAACTCATATTCTACGCGTGGAGGGACTTCGGGATAGGTGTGTCGTTGGATCAGCCCGAAGCGTTCCAGTTTGCGGATGCGCTCGTGCAGCACTTTGGTGGTTAGGCCGGGCAGAGCGCGCTCCAGCTTGCCTGGGCGGTTGATTCCCTGCGCGATGGCGTCGAGGATTGCCAGCGTCCACTTGCACTTGAGGATGTCGGTCAGGCACTCATACACCTCTGCGTGCGGATGTCCCTGCAGTTTGCTCATGATTTATGTTTTACCCCAGCGCATATTCGAGGCAAGCACAGCGTGTGGCAAGCCCGAAACGCACCTGTTGCAGAATGAGCGCGCGTAGGCTCTCTGCAATTTCATCGCTTATTTCGATGCCCCGATTCAGCGGTCCGGGGTGCATGACCACGCAATCGGGGCGGGCCCAGGCAAGGCTCCGCGCGTTAATTTGATAATCGCGTCGATAGGCGTTCAGGCTGGGCAGTAGCCCTTGTGCCATCCGCTCTGTTTGCAGGCGCAGTGCCATCACCACAGTGGCGTTGTGGAGTGCCTCCTGCAGGCAGACGGTGAGTGTTGCCCCAGGCAGTGGTGCGGTGGGCAGCAAGTTCGGGGGCGCACAGAGCCACACCTTTGCGCCGACTCGTGTGAGCAGGATCAGGTTGGAGCGTGCCACACGGCTGTGCGCTATATCGCCTACAATTGCCACCTTGTGCCCGTCAAGCCAGCGAGAGGTGGGGTTGGGCATGCCGAAGTGGATCCACAGGGTGTAGAGGTCGAGCATTGCTTGGGTTGGGTGCTCATGTGCGCCGTCGCCCGCGTTCAGGATTGGCATCGTAGAGATTCGGGCGCATGCGTGGGCTGCGCCCGCTGCGGGATGGCGGATGGCCACGCCCGCTACTCCCTGCGCACACAGGGTGCGGATGGTGTCGGTAAGTGTTTCGCCTTTTTGTATGCTTGCGCTTTCCGCCGTGATGACCAGCGGATGGAGGCCGAGTGTGACGGCTGCCTGTTCGAAGGCTGTGCATGTGCGCGTGCTGGGTTCATAAAAAAGCAGCGCTATCGATTCCGCGCGCCTGCCTTGGGATGGCGATTTGGTGTTCCTTGTTTGCTGCTCGTGGTTCTTTATGCGTGCCAGCTTTTGCTCCCAGTCGTGGACACGGAGGAGCATTTCGGGCAGGGGCAGGTCTGATGCGCTGAGCAGATGCGGCATGCGATCCTCCCTACTCCACACGGTGCTTGCGCAGCACGACGCGGTCTCGTCCTTCCAGTTCCATCAGTTCGACCAGTATGAACTCGGCGCGGCTGGTGGGCAGGTTCTTGCCCACATAGTCGGGGCGAATGGGGAGTTCACGGTGTCCCCTGTCGATCAGCACTGCCAGTTGAATGCAGGCGGGGCGTCCCAGGTGCATGATGGCGTCCATTGCGGCGCGTACGGTGCGTCCTGTTTGGATCACCTCGTCCACCAGGATCACCCGCTTGCCGTTGATATCGAAGGGCACCTCGGTCTGGCTACGGGTCAACATGGGGGTTCGGGGGCGGATGTCGTCGCGAAAGGGCGTGATATCGACGCTGCCGCATGGGATGCCTGTGCCCTCGATTTGAGAGAGCGCTAGCGCTATTCGGCGGGCGACGGGCACACCCCGTCGCTGGATGCCGATCACCACCAGGTCGCGCGCCCCTTTGTTGCGCTCCAGAATCTCGTGGGCGATTCGGGTGATGGCTCGGCGCATATCCTCCGCGTCCATCACCACGACTTCCTCGCGCTCGTTCATCACCACGGTTGGAAGTATACCTGAGGTAAAATCGGCTCTATCTGTACGATGGTGGTGTCTTGTGGCGATTACGAGCGATTGCAGGCGGAGATTGTGGCATGTGCGCGATGTCCGCGTTTGCGGGTCTATTGTCAGCAGGTGGCACAGCGCAAACGCGCTGCCTATCGTGACTGGGCATACTGGGGCAAGCCTGTGCCGAACTTTGGCTCGCCTGATGCCCGCCTGCTGATTGTGGGTTTGGCGCCTGCCGCGCATGGGGGTAACCGTACGGGGCGTATTTTTACTGGCGATGCTTCGGGCGACTTTTTGCACGATGCCCTCTATCGCGTCGGGTTCTGCAACCAGCCCCACTCAACTCATCGGGGCGACGGATTACAGCTGCACGGGGTGCTGATTACCGCTGCCGTGCACTGTGCTCCACCCGATAACCGACCCACGCGCGAGGAATGCGGCAACTGTTTTCCCTATTTGCAACGCCTCTATCACCTGATGCCGAACTTGCAAGGGATTCTCGCGTTGGGGCAGATTGCCTTCGATAGCTGCCTGAAGCTGCTGCGCCTCGAAAACCAGCTCCTGCCGGGGGTGCGCTATACCTTTCAGCACGGGGTTATCTATCCTCTGCAGGGCGAACGGTTTCTCGCGGCGAGTTATCACCCCAGCGCACGCAACACTTACACGGGTCTGCTCACCAAGCCGATGCTGATCGAGCTGTTGCAGCAGGTCCGAGCGCGATTGGGGTTAGAAATGGTATCGTTCAGGGGGGTAGTAGAAGGCATAGAGCGTCCACCAGCTGAGCAGGTGCAGCATAGCAGCGAGCAAGGTTAATGCAGCCAAGATGCGGGTTGTTTGCCCAAGGGGTATCCACTGACTCAGTCCATATGCCACCAGTGCCAATCCTGCTGGCAGTATGGGGAACAACAAGCGTCCCTGGGGCTGGCTGTAGGTCAGGTTGTACCAGACCAGTCCCGCCACTGCAAGCAGCACCCAGACCAAACTCCAGCGCAGTCCTGCTGGCATTTCGCGCCATGCACGCGCCAGTCCCCCGAGCGCCAGCAGGAGTAGCAGTGTACACAGCGCATAGACCCAGCAGGGCAGCAGCACATTCATCCAGCCGAATATGCCGATGCTTGAGAAGAGCGTGACGCGCCAGAAGCTCGCCAGAAAATAGCGCGAAAAGAGCGACTTTTCGCTGACCAGTTCTGGCAAAGTGCGCCGTTCCATTTCCGTGCCCAGCGGGTCGCCATAGAGCCATGTGTTGCGGACAAACCACCAGCCAGCGAGCAGTGCGGTCAGTGTTAGTGAGAGCAGTGCACCTTTGGCGACCTGTGGTCGGTAGCTGCCGCGCCACCAGCACCAGCCGATCAGCAACACCCAGCCGCCCAGCAGCCCGAGCAGGCTCTTTTTGGCAAGCAGTCCCAATCCGAACGCGACGCCGATGCCTGCATGCACCCGGATCGATTCGGGCGATTCGAGCAGGCGCATAAACGCATACAGCGTTAGTGTGCCCATCAGGTTTGCCAGATTGTCGTTTGTGATTCCGCCGCTGATAAAGGCGAACTGTGGCAGTCCGATGAGTAAGAGGCTCGCCATGATGACCGCAGCTTTGTCCTTCAGCAGGTGTTCGAACAGGCGTAATGCGACTCCCACATTCAGCGTTGCCATGAGCACGGACAGGAAGCGTAGCAGGTAGAACCCCGTGCGGTCGGCATCTGTCGGGAAGATGGGCATATCCACATGGCGGAAGATCGGGATATGTTCTGGTGCGGTGGGGTCGGGTGGACGATGAGGGGCGGGGCGCACATCGACTCGGTGGTCGGGCTGGGTCAGGTACACCAGTAGTGCGCCCATGGCGTAATAGAGTGGTGGCTGATGGCCTTCGCGCGGCACGGCTCGCGTCGGGTCATACTGATTGGGTAGCTTGCCCTGTTGTGCGAGGAAGTTCACATAGGCAAGATGGTCTGGCTCATCGGGCAGCTCAAAAGGTGGCACGAGAAGTGCGTAGACCGTTCCGATGAAGGCAAAAGCAACGATGGGCAAGTAGCGCGTGGTGGCGCGTGAGGAGAAGCGGCTCGCCATTTGCCATGCATTGTGCCCCATTCGTTGCTTGTCATTCACCGCACGATGCGCCTGCCGTCAAACACAGGCGTGATCTGCTTTTGTTGGCGAATGTATTCTGCCACCACATCGAGCCGTTTGCGTCCTGTGTCGGCGAAGGGGATGTTCATCGGTTTTAGGTAGCGGTCGGCAAAGTAGGAGTTGGTTGTGCCTCGGTACAGGGCGTCGTCGCGGATAGGTTCGCCGTTCAGGGTCGCTTCGACAAGTCGTCCGTTTTCCACTCGATAGCGCAGGTTCGCGCTGCAGGTCGGTCGCTGGCGTTCCAGCAGCTGTTTGAGTTGCGTTCCTGTTATTTCGAAGCGCACCACTGTGTTGCCAAAGGGTAACATGCGTGCAAGGTCATAATAGGAGATGGGTCCCTTCGCCAGTTGGATTCGCACGCCATAGAGGTTTTGGATGTCGAAGTCGCTGCCCATGACGGCACGGATTGCGTCGCTTACGAGGTTATACTCGGCGAGGTCGTCGCCCCGTTGCACGAAGTCGTCCGTTGCGATGCCGACGATGCGGCCATACTGCTTGGCGATGGGCTTCCAGTAGCGGTTCACCACGCGGGCGACCGAGGGGTCTTCTGGAATCTGGCGTGTGATAGGGATCAGCTTGCCTTTATAAGCGACCAGTTCCCAGCGGTTTGTTTCTCGGTCGCGATAAGCAATTATTTCCAGTTGTCCCAGTTCACCGCCCCATTGGTGTGCCTGCACAATGATGGTGCCGTTCAGTCCCATCACGCTTTTGGCGAGGGGTCTATTCCACTCCACAAAGCGGGGTTGTGCAAGGCGTGTGTGGGAGTGTCCTCCGACGATCACATCGATTCCGGGCACGCGCCGTGCGAGTTCTATATCGGTCTCGATGCCCAGATGGGAGAGCAGGATCACCACATCGGCTTGTTGGCGCAATTGTGGCACGAGTTGTTGCGCCACTTCGAGGGGATCGAGGATTTCCACGCCCTCGCGTGCACCGCGGTAGTTTTGGGTGTCGCGCACAATCAAGCCGAACAGCGCGAGGCGTAATCCGTTGCGTTCAACCACCTGATAGGGCGGACAGAGAGGTGCGCCTGTGGTTCGCAGGCGTGCATTCGCGCACACATAGGGGAACCGCGCCATTTGGATCAGTTTTTGCACCTGGGGCAGGTTATTACTGAACTCATGGTTGCCGAGCGTGGCGTAATCATAGCCGCAGGCGTTCATTGCGGCGACATCTGCCTCTCCGAAGTAGTGCAGCGAGAAGGGTGTGCCGTCCATGAAGTCGCCGCAGTCCACGACCAGCGTCTCGCCTCGAAATTGCTGGCGCAGTTGGTGCAAGAGGGTTGCGCGTTGAGCGGCGCCACCGATATTGTGTTTATAGGGCAGTTGCGCTTCCTGCGAGTTGGGGTCGATGCCTTCGGGGTAGCTGAACGGGAGCAGGTGTCCGTGTGTGTCGTTCGTGTGTAGAATGACGATGCGCGCCCAGCGCTGTTGCGAATCGATTGTGACGCCCAGCTGAATCGTTAGTCCGAGCAGGCTTGCCACTGCGCAGGGCAGCCACCACCATCTCCTTCGGCTCATAGTTAAGAGTATACCCATGCTTCATCCTTGGTCGGACTTGTCGGACTTTTCGGACTTGTTGGACCTTTTGGACTTTGAAGATTCGTGGATGCTTGCCCCACGCCGCGCTTCCTGCCTTGGACATGCGGGGGGTAAGGTCTGGAAGTGGCAGCAATAGCCTCTTTTCGAGCAGGAATCGCTTGTCGGGCGTGGTATAATAGGGAGTGATTGAAGCGCTTCAAAATTGCGGGTGACCGCTGCGAAACGGAAGCGCGAGGGAGGCTCTAATGATGAGGCGATGGGGCTTTACACTGATAGAGTTGCTGGTCGTGATTGCGATTATCGCCATTCTGGCGGCGATTCTGTTTCCTGTGTTCGCGCAGGCGCGCGAGAAAGCGCGTCAGACGACCTGTACCAGCAATCACAAGCAGATGGGTATGGCGACGATGATGTACCTCAGCGACTATGACCAGCTCTGGTTCCCTGCATGGCATGATGTGCCTGGTCCTGGCAATGGGCACTGGTTTTTCAAGCTCTCGCCCTACATCAAATCGGGCACGGGTGCGGACTGGAGCACCTATCGGCGTGATAGAACTGTGGAGATTCGCATCTGCCCTTCTGGTATTGCGATTGCCTTCAACTACAGCATGAACGGGCATATCAGCCTGTTGCGTCAGGACTGTCCGCAGGGTCCGAGCACATGTTGGGATGCCGATTCGGAGGCGATTTTCACGCATCCCGCTGAGACGATTATCTATGGTGACGCGACTCAGATTGAGGGCTGGGGATGGGCCTCATCGGCGAACTTCTGCTGGTGGCCGTCGCAGGCGACTTGCTGGAGCGGCGGGCGATTTCCGCAAGGGGACGAGGATCCGCTCTGGCGTATTGTTGACCGTGATGTGCCGCGTTCGGTGTGGGATCCGAACACCAGCTGGAACCCGAATTTGGGTTATGGGCAGGTGCGCTATCGTCATCAGCGGATAGCGGTGTTCACCTTTGCCGATGGGCATGCGAAGGCGATTCGGCGTGGTGCGGTGAAAGTGCCCTGGAACTGGTCGATCACGGCGCAGCACGAGAACGATTGGGTAAGATAAGTGGGTCATGGGGTGCTGCATCGAGTCGAAAAGTATTAGGAGGGAACGGGACGATGCTTAAGCAAGAGATACCGATGCCCGTGGCGATAGGGATTATCGTGGTGGTGTTGGCGGTGCTGGGCTTTTTTGTTTATCGTTCGATTTTTGCGCCGGCGCCGACGGTGAGCAACATTCCGGAGTTTCATGCGCCGCCGAGCGCGACAGCCCCTCCACCCCCCGTCGCGCCTGGGGTCCAGGCACCGAGCAATGATCCCACCCGTGCGCCTATCAATCCGCCTGCGGGCTATGGTGCGCCGCGCTGAACTACCAACGCACAAGGGCACGCGCGTTTTTTCCTTCAGGCAAGGAACCTACCGTACAAAGAGTACCTTGCCAGTGATCCGATTTGCATCCAGCAAGCCCCAGTGATGACTGTCGCTGCTGTTGTTGCGGTTATCACCCAGCATAAGGTACTTGCCTGGCGGAATCGGCTGCGAAGGCGTGGTGAACACCCGCTGGCGCTCCGCAGCCTCCAGCACATCAACCCGCATCATGTGTGGTCCTCCCTTCCACACATTGCCTGCCTCGTCGTACTCATACACGATGCCGTCAATAATCTTCATTGAGTACTGC
>Ga0101943_1000351_pt1 | contig 87764 bp, 84 predicted proteins | sample DewCreD2012metaG_5_FD_75244 | JGI IMG/M metagenome (GOLD analysis project Ga0101943, IMG submission 75244) | Hot spring sediment bacterial and archeal communities from British Columbia, Canada, to study Microbial Dark Matter (Phase II) - Dewar... ... | reverse complement strand
TGATCCGATGGGCGCGGGGATGGACAGCGCACCTGCGGACGGCCGGTGCGCTGGGCATGGTGGTGGCCGGAGCCTACCTCATCTACGTCCAGATCTCCCTGGGCGGCCTTGCGCTGAGCCTTGGGCGGTGAAAGGATGCGGGACACGCTCTCCATGATCTTGGCCGTCCTCCTCATGGCCTCGTGCTGCGTGCTGCCCCTTGTGCTTGCGGCGGCCGCCAGCATGGCCGGAGGACTCCTCACCCGAAATGTGGTCCTCGTGGTGCTGGGGATCGTCGTGGCCCTCGTGGCCGTGTTGCTGGCCTGGAGGCGTGCAGAGCGTGGAAGGTCCTGAGCGCACCCTCAAAATGACTCCGAGGTGGAAGAACCCTTCTCTTGCCTGCTGCGCCACCCGCCCGCTGGCAATGTTCATAGCCACAAGGGCCCTGGTAAACGACAGTCTGGCGCCTTGGTTGACCGGGGCTCCGGCGAGTAGCGTCCTCACCGGCGAGCACGTAGCGGCCTCGTCGTACGCCGTGTACCCGGAGGGTATCCTGCGCGGAGCCGGGAGGAGCTCCACGGCCTCGTCGTACCGGATCGTTCTCGGATTCAGACCGGGCTGCAAGTTCCCCGATCCGAAATCCGCTCCCACGCACCGCTCTCTGCGCCGGCGTGGCCCCTCCGTAGTTCGAGTCCTACGCCCAGAGAGCGTGCACCGGTCCCCGTTCCGCGGCTTTGAACCTGTGGACCTCCAGCCACTCCGCGGCGCACGCCGGGCGGCAGAACACGTTGTTCACCCCGCAGCCGCCGGCCCGGACGTGCCAGGCCGCCGTCGGCTCCACGGCCACTAGCCGCCCATCCTCTACCACGACCCAGATGCGCCGCGCGCACGACGCGCACGCGTCGTTCAGCCGCACCCGACCTCGGTCGTAGAGCCTACGAACGGGGAAGCAGAAGTCCACGCCGTCCAGGAACTCCGGAGCGCCGGGCGCCAAGCGCGCTCCTCCGCGGCGGCCCGGAGCCTGAGTGTGCGCAGCACCACGGGAGCCACCAACCGCTCCTCGTTGGTGAGGAAGTAGGCAGAGGGGTGCCACCGCAGCAGCTCCCGAAGCCCTGCGTCCTCCGGGATGGCACCTGCCACGCGCCGCCGTGTGCCGTCCTCGAATGCCACGCCGGCCCGGTGGAAGGCCTGCTCCAGGTTCGTGCACCGGAGGGGGTCCTGCCAGTCCTCCTCCAGCACCCGGAGTACCTGGTCCACGGGCCCCCTCAGCACCACGGACAGTGAGGCCGCTGGCCTTCCGCGTGCGAGTTCTCCCTGGAGTTTCCGGCCACGTCCGCAGACCGGCCCCTCCGCGCCAGGAGCAGCAACGCCCCCAGCTTCGCTCCGCAGCAGAGGGCATGTAACCCCAGGGCTCCGAGCCCTGCCAGCCACTCCATCCCGTGCCTCCCGGTTCTTAGCCCGCGCAGCAGCTCAGGCGGGCCGGATCCCTTTCGAACGCCTGGGCGGCCAATTTCAGCCCCTCCACGAGGGTCAGGTACGGGAAGACGAGCTGGCCCAAGCGCTGGACCGTGTAGCCCTCCCGGATGGCCAGCACCGCGGTCTGGATCGCCTCCCCGGCCTCAGCACCCAGGATCGAGGCCCCGACCAGCCGGTCCGTCTTTCGGTCTGCCACGAGCTTGACCAAGCCCCGCAGGTCCCGGGCCACCTGCGCGCGGGCCACGTGCTCGATGGGCAAGACCGCGGTCTTTACCTCCAATCCCCGCTGCCGGGCCTGCGCCTCAGTCAACCCCGCACTGGCCACCTGCGGGTCGGTGAAGGTCACCCGCGGCAGGGCCTCCAGGTCCACGGTCCGGCGGTTCCCGTTCAGCGCGTTCTCCGCGGCCACCGTGCCCATGTGGGCGGCCACGTACACGAACATGGGATCACCCGTGCAGTCCCCGGCGGCGTAGATGGCGGGGTTGGTGGTCTGGGCGTACTCGTTCACGCGGATCTCGCCCTTCGGTCCCACCTCCACGCCGACTTCCTCCAACCCTAAGCCCGCGGTGTTGGGCCGCCGCCCCGTGGCCACGAGGACCTGCTCCGCCTCCACCACCTCTTCGCCTTGCCCTTCGGTGAAGGTCACCCGGTAGCGGCCGCCGACCCGCTCCACGTGGGTGATTCGGACCCCGGGCCGGATCACCATCCCCTCCTCCTCCAGGTACCGGCGCAGCGCCTGCCCGACTTCCGGTTCCTCCATCGGCACGATGCGTGGGAGGGCCTCCAGCACCGTGACGTGAGTCCCGGCCCGGAGGTAGGTCTGCGCGAGTTCCAAGCCCACCGCGCTCGCCCCGATCACCAGCAGCGACCTCGGGAGTTCCTTCAGGTTCACGGCCTCGTTGCTGGTGAGGTAGCCGCTTTCCTCCAGACCGGGGATCGGCGGTGCCCAGGGCTTGGATCCCGTGGCCAGCACGATCCGGTGCGGCCGAAAGGCGGCTCCATCCACCTGGACGGCCCCGTCCGCCTGCAGCCGTGCGTGACCCTGAACGTAGCGGATTTCCGGATAGCTCTGGAGCACGTCCGCGTACTTCTTGCGGCGGAGCTCTGCCACCAGCTCGTCCTTGTGTGCGACCACCCGGTACCAGTGGAGGCTACCGGCCGCGGTGGAGACGCCCTCGAACCGGCCCGCACCGGCCAGGTGGTATGCCTCCGCGGCACGGATCAGGGCTTTACTGGGAACGCAGCCGACGTTCACGCAGGTACCGCCCATCGTCCCGCGCTCCACTAAGAGCACCCGGGCGCCGAGCTCTGCGGCCCGGATGGCGGCGGCAAACCCTGCAGATCCACCTCCGATCACCACGAGGTCAAGCTCCCCTGCGTCTAGCGGCCGGGGCTCTTCGAGGGGGCGGCGCTTCCGGACCTGCGCCCGGTATCCGGCCTCCTCGATCGCCCGCAGGAGGGCCGCATCGTTCACCTCCGGGGAGGCGATCACCCGGGCCTGGGCCGACCGCCACCCGGGAACTTCGGCCGCTACCACCCCGGCGACCGACTCCAGGGCCTGCTGGACGTGGTGGACGCATGCCTCGCAGGTCATGCCGTGCACGGTGAGGAGGATCTCTTGCCGGGCCGCCATCGGAGCCTCCAGAGAAAACATATACTACAACGCGTATCTATACTAGTGGACAGACCCACAGCGGTCAAGCGGGAATCCTGGCAGGTTTGCCCTTGAACCGGTGCTCCCATCACAGGGGAATGAGGGAAGAGTCTACCTCGTGACCGGTAAGCAAATGCCACGACACCGAACGCAGGTGGTCATGACGTTCCGGTGTCCGCCTGGGTCGGTGTGCCGGCCTTTTGACCGTTGTGCGATCGGTCCCAGCGTCCTGGTGGTTGCGGTGCAGCCGTTTGAAACGAAGACGCCGGGTAAACCCTCACGCGCCAAACGCAGCGCGTACACGTTCGGTACAGTAAGGCCTTCGGCCTCCCGCCCGATGCCTACCAAACGCTGCTCCTGGACGTCCTGCGGGGGGATCAGGCGCTCTTCGTGCGTGCGGATGCAGTAGCCCTCCTGGGCAGGCCGTTGGCCCTTCGGCAGGAGGTGCAGGGGGATCCCGTGCAGAAAACTCCCACGAGCGGCCCACCGGGCGCTTTGGCCCGCTATGGGGAGGTGGACTATGTCGGCCCAGAACATCGCCATCCGTATGTGGCAGACGGAGGGTCGAATCGTGATCGCTGCCCCCCTTCCCGGTGTGGAGCCGGACGATATCTTGGTTGAGATCTCCGGGGATCGCGTCGTCCTGCAAGGTGAAGAGCGCAGGCCAGGCCAGCACGGCCTTGATCTCGTTATCGCGGAGTGGACGATCGGAGCCTATTTCCGGGAGATCCGGCTTCCCTGCCCTGTCGCCGCCGAGCTGGCGAACGGGACCTACGGCAACGGCGTGCTCGTCCTGAACTTGCCAAAGCTCAGAGCCGGTGCGCAACCCTCGCAGACCCGGTTCCGGCTCAAGGTACACCAAGCACCCTCGATGCCCCGCATCACGCCCGTACGTGACCCCTGTCGGGGCGAGCGGATCGGCCATACCGGTCGCGACGCCCGGCCCGCCACACCAGACGAGCTCAAGCGCAGGAGGCAAGAACGGCTGCGCGGTCCTACGCGACCTGTCGATCCTCCACAACGGTGAGCAGGTCCAGCAGCTCCTCCTTGATCTCCACGTAGGCCCGGCTTTCCAGGATCCGGTGACGCTCGCGGGGGCGGCCCAGAGGCACCGGTACGATCCGGCGAATGGTCGCCGCAGGGCCGTTGGTCATGACCACGATCCGGTCCGCGAGGTAGATCGCCTCGTCGATGTCGTGCGTCACGAGCAGGACCGTCTTGTGCTCGCCCCCGAACCGGCTGCGGATCCACGGATCCCGGGTGGCGGCGTCCCACAGTCCCAGGAGCTCGTCCTGGAGCATGGTCCGGGTCAACGCGTCCAAGGCGGCGAAGGGCTCATCCAGCAGCAGCACCTTCGGGTTCGCCACGAGCGCCCGTGCCAACGCCACCCGCTGCTTCATCCCCCCGGAGATCTGACCTGGCCGCTTGGACCGGTGCTCCCACAGCCCGACCAAACGGAGGAAGTGCTCGGTGAGCTCCGCCCGCTCCGGCCCCGGAAGCGCGCGGTGGACCGAGGAGGTGACGACGTGCACGTTCTCATGGACCGTGAGCCACGGCAGGAGGGCGTAGTTCTGGAACACGATGCCCCGATCCGGACCCGGTCCGAGGATCGGCTCTCCCTCCAGGAGAAGGGTCCCGGAAGTCGGCCGCTCCAGGCCGGCGACCAGGTTCAGCAGCGTGGACTTCCCGCAGCCCGAGTGCCCGATGAGGGCCACGATCTCTCCTTGGGCCACTTCCAGGTCCACGTCCTCCAGAACGCGATGGGCTCCGAACGACTTGCACACGTCCTGCAGCACGAGGTAACTCATCCCTCACCTCTTCAGGTGCTTCAGCCACGCGCCCAGCGCGGTATCCATCGCCCACCCCACGAGCCCGATCAGAAGGATCGCGCTGAACACCTGCTCCAGACTCAGAGCGTTCCAGCTGTCCCAGATGAAGAACCCGATGCCGGTTCCCCCGGCGAGCATCTCGCTGGCCACGATGACCATCCACGCGACGCCCAACCCGACCCGGAACCCTGTGATGATGAAGGGCACACTGTAGGGGAGGACGACCTTCCTGAGGTAGGTCCACCTGGAGAACCCGTAGACCTGCGCCACGTGCCGGTACTCAAGCGGGACCGAACCCACCCCGAGGGCGGTGTTGATCAGGGTCGGCCACAGTGAGGTGATCGCGATCACGAACACGCTCGCTTGGGGCGACGAACGCAGGGCCGCGAGCCCTACCGGGAACCACGCCATGGGGGACACGGGCCTCAGGATCTGCACCACGGGGTTCAGCAGACCGCGGGCGGACTCCGAAGCCCCCATGAGGATGCCCAGGGGCAGAGCGAGGGCGACGCCGATCCCAAAGCCGAGGAAGACTCGACCGAGGGAGGCAACTAACTGCAGACCGATTCCCTTGTCGTTCGGACCCGCGTCGTAGAAGGGCCGGGTCACGAGTGTCCGGAACACGCCGAAGGTCCGCACGGGGTCCGGAAGCTGAGGAGCGAGAAGGTGGCTTGCGCCGTACCACAGGACGAGGACTACGCAAACGCCCAACGCCGCGTTGCCCAGCCCCGTGAAGATCGGTCGCGCACCAACGGACAAGCTCCGTGGTTGCGGTCTTCGGCTGACGAGGATTCCCTGCACGGTCACACCTCCCGGATGCGGTACTTCCGAATGGATGCTTCCGGCTGTCTCGGGTCGAACGGTACGCCGTCGATGAACCCCACAAGCGGCACGAGGTCCTCCTCCGGCACGGGAACACCCAACTCTCGGGCCGCTGCCCGGTACAGGTCCTGGAGGATCAGAGTTCGGGCGACCTCCAGGTAGTCGGGAGCCTCACGCAGCCAGCCCCACCGCCGGTACTGGGCGAGGAACCAGACTCCGTAGGCGTGGCGGGGGAAGTTCACTAGAGCTCCGCGGTGGAAGAGCATCGGGTCCTTCCGGTACACCCGACGACCCAGCCCTGCACCCAGATCGTAGACGCCCAACAGACGGGCAAGGATCACCTCGGTTGAGGCATTCACGTAGGCTCGCCGGCCGAGAATCGGTGCCGCCTTCCGGCGGTTCTCAAAGTCGTCCAGCCACCGGGAGGCCTCGAGGATCGCCTTCATGAGGGACTTGGCCTCCTCGCGGTGCTCGCGGGCGAACGTCCAGTGGAACACCAACGCCTTCTCCGGGTGGTGCTTCCAGATGTCCTGGGAGGCGAGGTGCGTGAAGCCGATCCCCTCCGCCACCGCCACACCGTTCCACGGCTCGCCCACGCAGTAGCCGTCCATGTTGCCGACGCGCATGTTCGCCACCATCTGAGGAGGCGGGATCGTGATGATCTTCACATCCTTGGGGGAAACCCCGCACGCTCCCAGCCAGTACCGCAGCCAGAGGTCGTGCGTGCCGCCGGGAACGTCATCGCGAAGGTGGGCGTCTTGCCCGCCTTTTGGAGCGCGTCGATCGTGGCCTTCACCTTCTGGAGCTCCCCGAAGCCCACTCGGCCCCCGAAGGTCTTCACGGAGAGGGTGATCGCCTGGCCGTTGGCGTTCAGGATCATGCCCACCGCAAGGCGAGCGCCGGCCGTCCCGCCGATCCCGGCGTACACCGAGAAGGGCATCGCCGAAAGGCAGTGGGCGGCCTGGAGTTCTCCGGACAGGAGCTTATCCCGGACGTTCGCCCAGCTCGCTTCCTTGGAGACCTCGACCTCAAGGCCGTACTTCCGGTACAGGCCCAGCTCGTGGGCCATCACCACCGATGCGCAGTCGGTGAGCGGGATGAAGCCGACCCGCACCGTTACGGGCGCCGCCCACGCCCACCCCACCGGTGCCAGGGCAAGCCCCAGCGCCGCCCCAAGCCCGGCCCGCAGCACCTCCCGACGTGTCACCACGCCCTCTCCTGGGGGCAGCGGACGGACCTCAACCGCGCAGGCCTTGAGCTCCGGCTGGCCGGAGACCGGATCGCACGCCGTGGTGGTCAGGATGTTGGCCGATCGCTCCTCGCCGTTCAGCCTCCCCCAGTGGAACGGCAAAAAGCACGTCCCGGGGCGCACCCGGTCAGTGACGCAGGCCCGCACCACCGCCCGGCCGCGGCGCGAGCGCACCTCCACGGACGCCCCTTCCCGGATCCCCAGACGTTCGGCGTCTTGCGGATGGATCTCCAGGAGGGGTTCAGGCTGGGATCGTACGAAGGCCTCGACCTTCCCGGTCCGGGTGAGGGTGTGCCAGTGGTTCTTCACGCGCCCCGTGACGAGCACGAGGGGGAAGCGCTCACACGGCACCTCCTTCGGCTCCCGGTGCTCCACGGGCACGAACCGGGCACGGCCGTCAGGCGTGTGGAAGCGCGCATCCGTGTACAGCCGCGCAGTCCCGGGATGGCCCGGAGCAGGGACCGGCCACTGCAGCGGGCCTTCCGCCTTCAGACGGGCGTAGGTCACTCCGGAGTAGTCGCACGGCCGGCCCCGCAAAAGGGTGGCGAACTCGCCAAACACCTCCTCGGCGGACACGTAGGGGAAGGCCCACCCGAACCCCATCGTCCGGGCGAACCGGGTGAAGATCTGCCAATCGGGGAGCGCTTCTCCAGGTGGTTCGACGAGCTTCGGGAGGTAGGTGATGCGCCGCTCGGAGTTCGTCATGACCCCTTCCTTCTCCGGCCACTGGGCGGCGGGGAGGAGCACGTGGGCGAACGCCGTCGTCTCGGTAGGGTGGTAGGCGTCCTGGACCACCACGAGCCGTGCGCGGCCCAAGGCCCGCTCGACGAACTCGCGGTCCGGAAAGGAGGCAGCGGGATTCGTTCCGATCACCCAGATCGCCTCCACCCGGCCGTCTAGGAGGGCCTGGAACAGCTCCACCGCCGCAAGGCCCGGCTTCGACGGCAGCTGCTCAGCGGGCACGCCCCACACGGCCGCGACCTCCCGCCGGTGTTCGGGGTCGGTGATGAGTCGGTACCCGGGCAGCAGGTGCGCGAGTCCTCCCGCCTCTCGGCCGCCCATGGCGTTGGGCTGCCCGGTGAGGGAGAAGGGGCCGCTACCGGGGCGTCCGATCTGGCCGGTGGCCAGATGGAGGTTGAGGATCGCCTGGGCCTTGGCGACCCCCACGGTGCTCTGGTTCACCCCCATGCTCCAGAAGGTGAGGAGGGCACGGGCACCCCCCACGATCCGCGCGGCCTCGATGACGAGCGCCGCAGGGACGCCACACAGCCGGGCCACCCGCTCCGGATCGTAGGCCGCAACCGTCTGCGCCACCGTCTCAAACCCCGTGGTGGCCGACTCGATGAACCCGCGGTCGATCCTGCCCTCGCGGATCAGGAGGTTGAGGATCCCGTTCAGGAGTGCCACGTCGCTCCCGGGCCGGATCGGAAGGTGCAGATCGGCGATCTCCGCGGTGCGGGTGCGCCGTGGATCCACCACCACGACCTTCACCGCCTCCGGTGCCCCACGCTTGCGCCGAGCGATCCTCTGGAAGAGCACAGGGTGACAGTCGGCGGTGTTCGTACCCACGAGGAGGAACGCATCGGCGACTTCGACGTCCGCGTAGCACGGGGGTGGTCCGTCGGAGCCCAGCACGGACGTGTAGGCGGCCACCGCGGAGCTCATGCACAGCCGCGAGTTCGCGTCCACGTTGGGCGTCCTCAGGAAGCCCCGGGCGAGCTTGCCGGCCGCGTAGTAGTCCTCGGTCAGCAGCTGTCCGGAGAGGTAGAAGGCGATGGCCTCCGGGCCATGGCCGTCGAGGATCTCCTGAAGGCGGTCCGCGATGTGCTCGAGTGCCGCATCCCACGAGACACGCCGGAAATGTCCGCCGATCCGGAGGTGCGGGAAGAGGAGCCGATCAGGGGTGCGCAACGTCTCGGGCAGGAAGATTGCCTTCGCACACACCCCACCGAGGCTCGACGGGTGCAGGGGGTCCCCCTGCACCTGGATGACCGCTCCGTCCTGTACGGTGACCCGCAGCCCGCAGCCGACGCCGCAGTACGGACAGTAAGTCCGCTCCTGACGCATCGTGCCCCTCACGCCGCGCTGGCGTAGCTCTGGAGGAGCTGCCGAGCCAGGAACTCGTAGGCCCCTTGCCATGCGGCCGCCAGTTCGGGCGTCCAGCGGTCTTGCAGGAATGCCGCCAGGGTCTCCAGCAGGACCTCTCCGACCAATGGATAGTGCTCCGGCAGCACGCCGACCTCTTGGTGCCGACGGCCCAGGGCTGCCAGGGTCGGAGCCAGGACCTCGGGCGACCGGAGGTGCTCGACCACCAGCACGAGGGCGCCCAGCAGCTTCTTCCGCTGCGCCTCCATGTCGGTGCGGGCAAAGAGTGCCCGGAGCTCCGGATACTTCTCAAAGAGGCGGTTGTAGAAGGCAGAGACGAACTCCTCTCCCCGCGGGGCGATCTCCCGGAAGCTGTCCTGCAGGCGAACGGCGTCCAGCACCATCTCCTCCCCTCCCTTCTTCGGGTTTCGGACGTCCGCACATCGTTCGGTTGTGCGGCAACATGGCCGCTGGGTTTGGTTTACAGAAGGAGCAGGCAGGGCTCCTGACCTTTAAAGCGGCAGCGGGGCCGTGTCAGTCATTCGGTGGGAGACTCCACCACGAACACGTCCTGCTCGCGCCGAACCGGGTAGACCTTAAGCCGGAGCGTGGGGTCCGTGATCCCGCGTCCGGTGCGCAGGCAGAACCGGTAGCCGTGCTCGGGACAGATCACCTCCATGCCGTCCACCACACCTTCCGCGAGGGAGGCACCGGCGTGGGGACAACGGTCCTGCACCGCGTAGGCCGTCCCGTTGCACCGGAACACCGCCACCTCCTCCTCGCCCAGCCGCACCCGGAGACCCTTCCCTTCGGGGAGCTCTGCCACGGGGACGGCGGGGCCCCGAAGCGGTGTGGGCACCGGCGAGGCCGCCGCCTGTGTCTGCCAGGTCCGCAACTGGGCGCGTAGGCCGGCGAAGTCCCCGTACCGCATGAGGGCCTCCAGGATGGGCTCCAGCGCATCGCAGGGCACGTCCTCCAGGAGCTTCAGCGCAGGAAGCGGCTCAGGGCCCGAACAGCCGCCCACGTACACGTCCACGCCCTCCACCACCCTGCCGTCCACCCGGATCTTCTTGCCCACAAGCCCGATGTCGGCCACCCCGTGGTTCCCGCAGCCCGCAGGACACCCCGACCAGTGCACGGTCACAGGACGCTGGATCCGGTCCTGGAGGGATCGGGCGATCTCCAGGGCGCGGCGCTTGGTATCGACGAGGGCCAGGTTGCAGTAGTCGGTGCCGGTACAGCTCACGAGCCCCCGCAACACCGGAGGTGGGTCGAGCCGGAATTCCCGCAGCAGAGGCTCTGCTTGCAGGGCTTCGAGCTTCTCGTTCGGCACGTGGGGGAGGATCACGTTCTGGCCGGTGGTGAACCGGACTTCACCCGCTCCGTAGACTTCGGCCAGCCTGGCCAGTTCCAGGAGTTGCTCTGCCCGGATCCGGCCTACTGGGACCAGCAGCCCCACCGCGCACAGCCCCTGTTGTTTCTGAGGGATCACGCCGATGTGGTCGGTGGCCGTCGGCTTCCGCTCATCCCGGCCCGCCGGGCTCAAGGGGTAGCCCAGCCGACGTTCCAGGACCTCCCTGAACCGCTCCACCCCCCACACATCCAGAAGGAAGCTCAGCCGCGCCTTGCTGCGGGCCTCCCGCAGTCCGCAGTCCCGAAAGACCTCGACGATGGCCGCGCACACCTCCGGAGCCTGGTCAGGGGTCACGAACGCATCAAGCGATGAGGCGATCCGGTAGCCGCCTGAACCCATCTTGCCGCCCACGAGCACGTTGAAGCCGACCTCCCGGACACCGTTCATCCCCCGGGTGGCAGGCACGAGCGCCAGGTCCTGGGTCTCGGCGTGGGTGCAGTTCTCCCGACAACCCGTGATCGTCACGTTGAACTTCCGGGGGAGGTTCGTGTAGGCGCGATTCCCCACGATGCGCGCGGTGACCGCCCGCACAACCGGGGAGGCGTCCAGAAGCTCGGTCGGTAGGAGCCCTGCGAGGGGACAGCCCACCACGTTGCGGACGTTGTCCATCCCGGTCTGCAGCGTGGTGAGACCTACCCGGCGGAGCCGCTCCAGGATCTCTGGGACGTCTTCGATGCGGATCCACCGCATCTGGATCTGTTGGCGGGTGGTGATGTCTGTGATCCCCCGCCCCCGCGTTGCGCTGATCGCCGCGATCTCCCGGACCTGGGTGGTAGTGGCGATCCCGTTGGGGATGCGGATCCGGATCATGAAGTACCCGGGCTCGCCCTCGCTCTGGCGGCGGAGGAAGATCCCCCACCACTTCAGCCGCTCCACGTCGTCCTTGGGGATCGCTTCCCAGCCCAGCTGCGCGAAGCGCGGGAGGTCCTGCGCGACGTCAAGCCCGTCCCGCTCGGCCTTGATCCGCTCGATGGTGTTCTGGACCGCACCCGATCGGCGCTCCACGACCCTCCCTCCTCGGCACAAACGAAAAGCCCCTACGGGCAGGGCCCGCAGAGGCAACTTGGCCGGATCTTCAGGCGTCTAGGCCTGCGCCCGCGATCGGGGCGGGCATGCTTTGTCCTCTTCTCTACAGGACCGCGGCGGAGTTGTCAAGTCCTTTTCGGTCGTCGGCGAAGATCCGGAGGCGGCGGAGGCGCAAGAACACCCGCCCGCCCTCCCGCACATCTAAGGTCTCGTACGCATCCCGACCGAGCTCGACGGCGACGGGCTCACCCCCGTCCAGCCGGTCGACCTCCAGACGCACCAGGGGACCGAGGGGGAGGACGCGCCGGACCAAGCCAGCAAGGTGGGTGCCGTCGCCCCCCTCGAGGGTGACGTCGATCTCGTGGGGCCGTGCGTAGGCTACGACGCGGGCACCATCGGATGGAGTCGGTGCAGGTGCGTCCACCTCCGCGGTGCCGATTCGAACCCGTCCTCCCCGGACTCGACCGTGGAAGAGGTTCACCTGGCCCAAAAAGCCGCAGACGAAGGGGGTCGCCGGGTGCTCGTACACCTCCTCCGGAGTGCCCACCTGCTCGATCCGACCGCCGTGGAAGATCGCTACGCGGTCCGCAAGCTCCAGCGCCTCCTCCTGATCGTGGGTCACGAACACGCTCGTAAGCCCGATCCGGTCGTGGAGCCGCCGGAGCCACCGCCTGAGTTCCATCCGCACCTGCGCGTCGAGCGATGCGAAGGGCTCGTCGAGGAGCAACACGCGGGGTTCCACCGCCAGGGCCCGGGCGAGTGCCACCCGCTGGCGCTGGCCGCCGCTGAGTTCGTGAGGATAGCGGTCGGCCAGGCCCTCCAGCCGCACGAGGTGCAGGAGCTCCTCCACCCGGCGCCGGATCTCCGCCTCCGATGGCCGCAGGGAGCGCGGCCGCACCCGCAGGCCGAAGGCGATATTCTCGAAGACCGTCATGTGCCGAAAGAGGGCGTAGTGCTGGAACACGAACCCCACGCGGCGGTCCCGGGGATGCCGTCCGGTCACGTCTTCCCCGTCGAAGAGGACTTGTCCCGCATCCGGCACCTCCAAGCCCGCGATGATTCGCAAGAGCGTCGTCTTGCCGGAACCGGATGGTCCCAACAGGGCCACGAGCGCCCCTGAGGGGATCCGGAGGCTCACGTCCTGGAGGGCCGTAAACGACCCGAAGCGCTTCATGACGTGACGAACCTCGATCTCCATCCCGATCACCTCACGGCTCAAAACGCCGAAGCCCTCGGATCTCCAGCACGTGCGTTCCCACCAGCGTCAGAAGGCTCAACAGGGTGAGGAGGCTTGCGACGGCGAAGGCGGGCGCGGTCCGGTAGCTGTTGTACAGGAGCTCCACGTAGAGGGTGAGGGTGTTCGTCTGGCCCCGGATGTGGCCCGAGACCACCGACACTGCCCCGAACTCCCCCATCGCCCGCGCGGTGCACATCACGAGGCCATACAGAAGCCCCCACCGGATCGCCGGCAGCGTGACGCGCCGGAACACCTGCCAGCCGCTTGCCCCCAGGACCACCGCGGCCTCTTCCTCCTCCCGCCCTTGGGCCTCCAGGAGGGGGATGAGCTCCCGCACCACAAAGGGGAAGGTGACGAAGGCGGTGGCGAGGATCATGCCGGGCGGGGCGAAGAGAATTCGGATCCCGTGTTCTTGAAGCCACGGCCCGAACCAGCCCGCCCGACCGAACAGGAGCACGAACACGATCCCGCCGATGACCGGGGAGACGGTGAAGGGGAGGTCGATGAGGGCCGTCACTAGACCTTTGCCCCGGAACTGGAACCTCCCGATGGCCCAGGCGGCCGCAAGCCCAAAGGCCGCGTTGAGGGGAACGACAACACCCGTGATGAGGAGCGTGAGGCGCAGGGCCTGTAGCGCCTCCGGCTCCCGGATCGCCGCGAAGTACCTCTGCCAACCCTCCCGCAGAGCCTCGGTGAAGACGACGAGGAGCGGGGCCACGAGGAAAAGGGCCACGATGCCCCATGCGGCGCCGATGAGGATCCCCCGCACGACGGGCGGATCCGTCCGAACCGGAAGGAGACGAGGTGCCTCGTGCATCCGCCACCTCCTACCGCAGCAGACGGGCACTCCGACGCTCCCACCAGCCCAGCACGAGCAGCACGAGGAGCGACACTCCTAGCATGGTCGTGGCGAGGGCTGCAGCCCCTGCGTAGTCGTACTCCTCCAGCTTCGTCACGATGAGGAAGGGAACGGTTTCGGTCCGGTAGGGGAGGTTACCGGAGACGAACACCACGGAGCCGTACTCCCCGACCGCGCGGGCGAAGGCCAGCGTGACGCCGGCGAGGAGGGCAGGTCGGATCTCCGGCCAGATCACCCGCCGGAAAACCTGCCACCGGTCTGCTCCCAGGCTCGCGGCCGCTTCCTCCACCTCGGGATCGAGGCTCTGGAGCACAGGTTGAATACTGCGCACCACGAAGGGAAGGCCCACGAAGACGAGCGCAACGACAACGCCGGTAGGCGTAAACGCTCCCTGCACCCCGAGGGCCGCAAGGGGCCGTCCAAACCATCCCGACGCGCTCAGGAGGCTCGTCCAGGTGATCCCGGCCACCGCCGTGGGAAGCGCAAAGGGAAGGTCGATGAGGGCGTCCGCGATCCGGCGGCCGGGAAATGGGTACCGGCTCAGGACCCACGCCACCACGAGCCCCATACCGGCGCTGAGGGCGGCGGCGGCGAGCGAGGCCCCGAAGCTCACCCGGAAGGCGCTTGTGGTCCGGGGATGGAGCAGCGTGGCCGCAAGGCGGGCGGGGTCGACGGTGGCTGCCTTGAGGACGAGGGCCGAGAGGGGCAAGAGCACGATCAGGTTCAGGTACAGCACGCTCCAGCCCAGTGTGAGGCCGTAGCCCGGCAGGGCCGACCGCCGGGCTACGGCCCTCCGTCGGAACGGGAGTGACCGAACGAGCTCCGCCACGGGTCTACCGCGATGCGGCGGAGATCTGGTCGAAGACCCCGCCGTCGGCGAAGTGGGCCGCATGGGCCCTCTCCCACCCGCCGAACAGGTCGATGGAGAAGAGCGGGATCTTCGGGAACTTCCCCGCGAACTCCACTAGGACGGAAGGTAGGCGCGGTCGGTAGCCGTTCCGTGCGGCGATCCGCTGGCCCTCTACATCGTAGAGGTGACGCAGGTACGCCTCTGCCACCGCCCGTGTTCCGCGGCGGTCTACGACGGCGTCCACCACCGCCACGGGCGGCTCGGCGAGGATGCTCACCGAGGGGTAGACGACCTCGAACCGACCCGGAAACTCCCGGAGCAGGAGCAGCGCCTCGTTCTCCCAGTTCAGCAGGACATCTCCGATGCTCCGTTCGGCGAAGGTGGTGGTGGAGCCCCGCGCGCCTGAGTCAAGGACCGGGACGTGCCGGTACAACTCCGCCACGAACGTCCGGGCCCGCACGGTGTTCCCGGTCCGCCGCAGAGCCGCCCCCCATGCTGCCAGATACGCCCAACGGGCACCTCCGCTCGTCTTCGGGTTGGGGACCACCACCTGCACGCCGGGCCGCACGAGATCCGGCCAGTCCCGAATTCCTTTGGGGTTACCCTTCCGCACGATGAACACGATGGTGGAGGTGTAGGGGGTGCTCCGGTAAGGGAAGCGCTTCTGCCAGTCGCGCCGGATGAGGCCGGCTCGGGCGATCTGGTCGATGTCGTAGGCGAGCGCAAGGGTCACCACGTCGGCCGCGAGCCCGTCGATCACGGCCCGCGCCTGCTTGCCGGATCCGCCGTGGGACGTCTGGATCCGGACCACCTGCCTGTGTTCTTCCTTCCACACGCGGGCGAAGTAGGCGTTGTACTCCTCGTAGAGCTCCCGCGTGGGGTCGTAGGAGACGTTGAGGAGTGTTACTTCCTGTCCGCTGGCCGGGAGAAGGGCCCCGGCCAGCAGCACCACCGTGGCAACGGCCACAAAGATCCTCTGCATCGTGATCCCTCCTCAAGGGTTGTTTTTGGGATGGATGAGGTGCGGAGATAGGGAAGGGACTCCCTATCCCCGCCGGGTACAGATGCAGTGACGTGGGAGGGAGGGCGCACGACTCATGACGGCTCACCGACCGTCACGCGGATTGTGTGGCAGAGCCGGTACGGGGATCGCGGCTGAGTATGGCCCGCCACGTCGGCCGCCCGGGCCGTGAGGGTGTAGGTGCCTGCACGCGGCGGCACCCAGCGGACGTGCCACCGCACTGCGGCATGAGGGCCGGGCGCAGCCAGGAGATCGGCTTCGTCGAAGCTCTCTCTCCCGTCGGCACTGAACAGGACCTCACGGATCGGACCGTACCCGGACCAGGCAATGCCCAGGACGTCCGCAGGCTCCTCCGGTAGCCTCGCCCCGTCCTGTGGGTGGACGATCAGAGACCGCACCCGGATGCGGGTCACGGGTTCGACAGCGCCGTTGGCGTAGACGTACCGCTCCGTCTGGAAGAACCCCCGAAACGGCTCGGTCAGCACCACGATCCGACTGAGCCACTTCACCGACGCCATCCCGTACCACCCAGGCACCACGAGGCGGAGGGGGAACCCATGCTCGGGCCGTAGCGGTCTACCGTTCATCGCCCACGCCAGGAGCACGTCGGAGCCCAGGGCCACGTCCACGGGCAAGCTCCGCGCGAACGCCTCCCTCCGCCCGGGTTCCACCTCACCCGCATCGGCGCCCACGAACAGGACCTCGACCGCTCCGGGCAGCAGACCCACCTGCTGGAGGACGTGGTGCAGGGGCACGCCGACAAAGCAAGCGGTACCCACGGCCCCTAGCTTCCAGGGAACGCCTGAGGGGACGGGGTCCACCAACGCCCGTCCATTGCCCGCACACTCGAGGGTGACGACGACGGCGCGGTGGGCAAGGGCTTGGAGGTCCGAAAGGGACAGTCGGAGGGGATGCCGCACGGCACCCTCCACCTCCAGGTGCCACGTCCTCAGGTCGAGGAGGGGAATGCCGAAATGGCAGCGCACGAAGAAGGACTCCGTGGGCGTGATCTCCTCCGCGAGCACCTCTAGAGGCGTCTCGGCGTTATATGGATCTTGCTGGATGACCACGTGCATCGCCGTCGTCCGAGTCCTCACGGCGCATTCGCCAGGACAGGTTCGGCATGCCACTCGCTCAGCTTCACCACCTCGCCCACCACGAGGGTCGCAGGAGGCTCCAGCTGGGCCTTTAGGACGAGCGGTGCGATGGTGCAGAGATTCCCTACCACCACCCGCTGCTCCGGGAGCGTGCCGCTTGCGATGACGGCGGCCGGGGTATCCGGATCCGCACCGTGTGCGAGCAACCGAGCCGTGATCTGGGGAAGCCGACGGAGCCCCATGAGGACCACCAGGGTCGGCACCCGCGCCAACGCCGCCCAGTCCAGGTCCGAGGGTCCGTCGCACTCATGTCCGGTGACCACGGCGAAGGCGGAGGCGTAGGCCCGGTGCGTCACGGGGATCCCGGCGGCCGCGGGGACCGCCACCGCCGCGGTGACCCCAGGAATGACCTCATAGGGAACCCCGGCGGCCCGCAGCGCCTCCACCTCCTCCCCTCCGCGGCCGAACACGAAGGGGTCTCCTCCCTTCAGGCGCACCACGCACAGGCCCGCTCGGGCCCGCTCGATCAGTAGCCGGTTGACCTCCTCCTGCGGGAGGTGGTGGCCTGGGGCGTGCTTGCCCACGAAGAGCCGCTCAGCGTTTGGCGGGGCTTCCGCCACCAGGCGCGGGTGGACGAGGCGGTCGTAGACCACGACCTCAGACCTCCGGAGCACCCGAAGCCCTCGCACCGTGATGAGCTCGGGATCGCCCGGGCCGGCCCCCACCAGGTACACCTTGCCCCTCATCCCGCTCCCTCCACGAGCGCCCACAGCTGGGCCCGGGCCGCCTCCCGATCCCCCCGGCGCAACAGGTCCAGGATCTCCGAGTCCACGATGCGGTACCAGAGAGCCACCCGCTCCTGGAAAGCGGGGACGCGCCGGGCAATCTCCTCCCGCAGTTCGCCCACGAGGTCCAAAAACTCGCCGTACTCCGGCCCGAGTTGTGCGGCGAACCGGTCCCGCAGCCGCACCGCCAGCGCCGGAGCCTTCCCCGAGGTGGAGACCGCGACGACGAGGTCCCCTTGCCGGTGAACGGCCGGCGCGATCGCGCTGCAGTGGGGCGGGTCGTCCACCGCGTTGAGCCACACGTTCCTGGCCTCCGCCTCCTCCCACACCGCAGCGTTCGTCGCCCGATCCTCAGGGGCCGAGATTCCAAGCCACGCACCCTCCAGATCCCCCCACCGGTACGGCCGCGCCACCCACGTCAACCGACCTTCCTCCGCCCACCGGCGGATCCGCTCGGTCACCTCCGGACTCACCACGACCACCTCCGCGCCGGCCTCCAGGAGCTGGGCCACCTTCCCTTCGGCGAGGGCACCACCCCCGATCACCACGCACCGCCTTCCCCGCAGGTCCAAGAACACCGGATAGTACACGGCTCTCACCCTCCGGAATCGGAGAGGGCGCGCAGCGCCGCAACGAGCGGACCCATCTTGGGTGACTGCGGGGTCACGGACACCCGCACGCCCTGCTCCTCAAGGGCCCGGCGCGCCACCGGGCCTACGGCCGCTACGCACACCCGATGGTTCAGGGCCTCTCGGAGTTGCTCTGTAAGCCCCATCGCCTCCGCCACCCGGAAGAGGTGGGTGACCTGAGGCCGGCTCGTGACGAGGAGCGCGTCATGGGCTCCATCCACCAGCCCTCGGACGGCCTCCCGCACGTACGTCCCCTCCTGCGGGATGGCCCACCGGTAGGGCATGGCATCCACGGGACGGGCACCCCGCCCGAGGAGGTAGGTGCGTAGCGCCTCGTTGAGTTCCCCGTAGTGCTGCACGAACACGCCACGACCCTCTAGCTCGACCGTATCCAGCACCGCGCACACTTCGGCGGTGGTATGGGGAGGGGGAGCCTGGAGGGTGGGGCGGATCCCCCACCGGTGGAGGACGGCGGTGGGCTTCGGCCCGCGCACCACGACGGGGAGGGTCCGCAGCGCCTCCAGGAAGGGTTCTATGAGTCCCAGGCGGTCCGCGAAGCGCTGCAGCCGCTCGGTCCCCACCCCGGTCAGCAGTACCACCCAATCCACCTTCCGATCGCACAGCGCCAGTAGCGGCGCGCGCACCTCTTCGGCTTCCGCGTCCACCTCCACGACCGCGGGGACGCACACGGGCTCCCAGCCAGCCCGCCGCAGGAGGTCGGCGAGGACATCCGGCATCCGGGACTCAAGCACGAGCGCCCGCCGGCTCAACCGTCACCCCTCCATACCCGCGCTTGTGTAGGAGTTCCAGCACTTTCCCGGCGCTCGCCTCCGGAGGTTCGCGGTCGGTCTCAAGCACGAGGTCCGGAGTCTCCGGAGGCTCGTACGGATCATCGAGGCCCGTGAAGTTCGGGATCTCGCCCCGAAGCGCCCGCGCGTAGAGCCCCTTGGGGTCGCGCTGGACGAGGATCTCCAGCGGGCAACGGACGTAGACCTCCAGGAACGCGCCGATGCGCTCCCGCGCCTCCCGGCGCGCCTCCCGGTACGGGGAGACGAGGGCCACAAGGACGATCACCCCGTTCCGCACCAGGAGGTCCGCGACGTAGGCCACGCGCCGGATGTTCTCCATCCGGTCCTCCCGGCTGAACCCCAACCCGCGGGAGATGTGCTGGCGGACCACATCCCCGTCCAGGATCTCCACGGCTCGGCCCTCCGCCCGCAGGCGCTCGGCGACCCGCTGTGCGATGGTGGTCTTGCCGGAGCCGGGGAGTCCGGTGAACCACACGCACACGCCCCGGCGGGGACTGGCTTTACGAGTTCCCTCCGCAGTGAGGCTCTCCACCTGCACGCCATCGGCCCGCACGGCGAGGGTCAGCCCGATCCCGTCGGCCTGCAGATTCACGGTGAAGTGTCCCAGGGTGCGCATCTCCACCCGCACGCCGTCCAGCTGGCGGCCTGTGAGCGCCCGGAGGGCCCGGTTCACCGCCTCCAGTTGGCCGCACAGTTCGATCCCGCGAGGGGTGCGCAGCAGCACCTGCGTCCACAACCGTTCTCCTTCGGCGCGGTAGATCGCCCGCGCCCGACCCGTCTGCAGGACGAGCACCGCAAGGCCTTCCAGGACCTCCACGAGTTCGAAGGGCACCTGCCCTCCTTCCGCCGCCTCGGCAAGGCGCAGCATCCGCGATCGTCTGGGCTCGGAGAGGGCGCGGGCGAGGGTTCGGGCTTCCTCCGCCACCACCTGCGCCTCGTCCTGATCCAGGATCAACTCATGCGCGGCCCCGCTCATGGGCGCGTTCCTCCCACTAGGTGCGAAAGGTCGCTAGAGGCTTCCTTCAGGATCGCGTGGGATTCGTGCTCGAACCCTCCGGTCTCGATGGGGCAGTGGATCCCGCACTCCTTCGGAGCCCCCACCTCCCACCACCACCGGCCTGCCCGGTCGTCCTCGCCCGGCTGGATGGGCCGGGTGCACGGGTCACAGCCGATGCTCGTGTACCCCTGCTCGTAGAGGGGGTGGATGGGGACACCGTGGGCGTGGAGGTACTCCCACACCTCCTCCTTGGTCCAGTCCGCCAGCGGGTTCACCTTCACGATGCCGTCGTGGTCGTGGTCCAGCTCCACCTTCCGGATGTTCGCCCGGGACGCCCACTGCTCCCGGCGCAGCCCCGTGATCCACGCGTCGAGCGCCTCTAGGGCCCGCACGAGGGGCCGCACCTTACGGACTTGGCAGCACAGCAGGCGCAGCGGCACGGACTTGTAGAACAGGTTCACGCCGTGCCGCCGGACCATCCCCTCCACCTCCCGGTAGTCCGGGAACAGCACCTCGAACCGCGCCTGCGGGTAGTGCGCGCGCACTTGGTCCATGAACGCGTAGGCGGCCTGCGGCAGGCGCCCGGTGTCCACGGTAATCACCCGCACGTCCGGCCGGAGGCGGTAGGCCATGTCGAGGATCGCCATCCCCTCAGCCTGGAAGGCCGTGACCACCGCGACCCCGTCCCCGAAGGTCTCAAGAGCCCAGGCGATCACCTCCTGGGGCTCGCGGTCGTCGAGCTGGATGCTCAGTTCACCGATCTCGAGGTCGTCGAAGACCACCCGCTGCGGCATCCTCCACCTCCTAGCCGCCTGAGAGCGCAGGCAGGATCGTGAGTTCCTGGCCCGGCGCGAGGGGGGTCTCAAGTCCCTCTAGCCCCCGGATGTCCTCCTCGCCCACGAAGAGGTTGACGGAGGGGTGGACCTGACCTTCGGGGGTGAGGATCTGCTCCACGAGACGCGGGTACCGGCGCCACAGGGCCTCCAGCGCCTCCCGCACCGTCCTCGCCTCCACCTCCACCCGGTCCGCACCGCCCGTGAGGGAGAGAAACATGCCCGGGATGCGGACCACGGGGCGCCGCAGAGCTTCCTCTGAGGCTACCTTCCCGAGGGCGATGGCCTGGAGGGTCTCATCCGTGTGCCCGTCCACGAAGTCCCGGAACGCGTAGCCGTCCCCGCGCTGGGCCCTCTCCCGTAGCCACGCCTCCACGAGGCGGCAGATGACCTCCGTGATCCGGTCCTCCGGGATCCGGCGCAACAAGGGCTTTCCGATGGCGGCCCGAGTGCCGAGGCCACCCCGCAGGCACACATCATAGGCCTCCACCCGCACGCCCGTTTCCGGATGCATCGTCGTGGTCCCCTGGAGACCGATGTCCCCCACCCAGTGGTGAGCACAGGCGTGCGGGCAGCCGTCCGTGTAGATCCGCAACCCCTCCACGGTTCGTCCGAACCGGTGCTCCAGCTCCGCCAGGATGTCCTTGAGTTTCCCCTTGGTCTCCGCCACGGAGTAGTTGCAGAACTGGTGATCCGTGCAGGCGATGGACCGGCCGTAGAGCTTGTTCCGGTACGGATCGAGACCCACCCGCCGGAGGCGCCCTACGATCCCCTCAACTGCGCCTTCGGGTAAGCCGGTGAGGATGATGTTCTGCATGCGGGTGAACCGGGCATCGCCTCCGAACTCTCCCAAAAGCTCTCCCAGCACGACCAGCTGGTCCCCGCGCACCCACCCCATGGGAACCGGGATCCCTACGTACACGAGTCCCTCCTGCTTCTGAGGGTGGATCCCCAGGTGGTCCGTGTCGTGGGTGGGGGGAGGGGCCTGGCCGTCTTCGAGCCGACGGCCCAGTCTGTCTTCCACCATCGCCCGCACACCGTCAGGCCCGTAGTCGTCCACCATGAACTTGATCCGCGCCTTCGCCCGGCTTAAGCGGTAGCGGAGGTTGTGTTGCCAGGTGTCCGTGATCGCCCGCAGGACCTCGATCACCCCTTCTATGGGCTCGGCCGGCACGAACACGCCGAGGTCCCGGGAGATGCGGGGTGTGGCGGAAAGACCTCCACCCACCCGCACCGCGAACCCCGGGCGCCCGTCCTTGTGCACGCCCACGAGGGCCACGTCGTGAATCTCGGGCGCGTTGCACTGGGCAGGGCAGGCGCTGATCGTGTACTTGTGCTTGCGGGGCAAGTTGGAGTACTCTCGGTTGCCGTAGAAGAAACGAGCCACCGCCTCGACCAAGGGCCGTACGTCAAAGAGCTCCTCCCGATCTACACCGGCCACGGGGCAACTCGTGACGTTGCGCACCGTATCGCCCTCCCCGCCCACGGTGGTGAGGCCACAGGCCTGGATCTCTGAGAGAACCTCCGGCAGCTGATCCAGCCGGACCCAGTGGAGCTGGATCCCTTGCCGGGTGGTGAGCTCCCCGTAGTTGCGACCGTACCGCTGGGAGATCCGGCCGACGGCGACGAGTTGTGCTGGGGTGATGCGACCGCCTGGGACTTTAATCCGCACCATGAAGGTCCCCACCTTGGGCTTGTCGTGGGTGAGGCCCCACCAGTTGAGCCGCACGATGTCCTCTTCGGGGACGGCTTCGTACCCCCGCGCGATGAGGTCCGCAAGCTCATGGATGATGTCCAGGGGGAACTTCTCCTGCTTGAGGCGCTCGATGGAGTTGCGCCGGAGCACGAGCTCCCAGCTCACGTCCGAGACGTGTCCTGGAGTGGGGATCTGGACCGTCATGCTCTCCCTCCTTAGAGCACCCCACAAGACGCTTCGCGTTTTGTGAGGACCCAGCCGGATTCATGGAGTTCTGGTCGGGCATGCGTGGGTCTGTTCAGCATCCTTAGCTGACCCTCCCCACAACCTGTCCGTGCAGGTCAGCGAAGTACCGTAAGAGGATCTGCGCCACCTCCGGCCGCATCACCTGCGGAGGGGGGAGCTGGCCGGAGCGCAGGAGCCGGCGCACCCACGTGCCGCTGGGGTTCATGCGGGCCTCCCCCGGATGCGGGCAGGTGCGCTCGGTGGCCATCCCCTCGCACCGCCTGCAGTAGAAGGCCTCGCCGAAGAACACCGGCGTGATCCCCAGCTTGGTTGCGTCGAACCGGTCGAAGATCCGGTGGGCGGCATACGGCTCGTAGAACCCGCCCACCCCTGCGTGATCCCGGCCGATGAGGATGTGGGTGCACCCGTAGTTCTTCCGCACGAGGGCATGGAACACCGCCTCCCGCGGCCCTGCGTACCGCATGGCCGCGGGGAAGACGGCCAACACCACGCGGTCCCGCGGGTAGTACGCTTCCAGCAACGCCTCATAGGTGCGCAACCGCACATCAGGTGGCAGGTCGTCGTCCTTGGCCTCCCCCACGAGCGGGTGCAAAAGGAGCCCGTCGGTCACCTCCAGGGCGCACTTCTGCAGGTACTCGTGGCCCCGGTGGAGAGGGTTCCGGGTCTGGAACGCGGTGACCGTGCGCCAGCCGAGCTCCGCGAACCGGGCCCGGGTCTGGATCGGGTCCAGCTCCTGCCCGGGGAACGCCGGTGGTGGCCGATCCACTAGCCAGATCTCGCCAGCCGCCACCCACGGGGACTCCCGGAGCAGGCGCGCCACACCCGGATGGCGGGGATTGGTCGTCCCGAAGACGAGCCGGGCCTCTTCTTCCAAATCCCGCTCGTAGACCTCCTCCACCTCCATCACCGCCACGAGCTGCGGGGCCAACAGAGCCAGCCGGTCACCCCGACCGATGCGGCGGCTCAACTCCGCCGGGACTGGAAGGGTGATGGGGAGCGTCCAGGGCAGGCCGTTGGGCAGGTGCATCCCGTGTACGACGGACCGGTACGCCTCTTGGGTCATAAAGCCCCCTAGCGGGCTATAGGCTCCGACCGCGATGAGGACGGCGTCGGACGCCTCCTTGGCCTCCAGCCGGACCGAGGGGAGGTGATGTACTTCCTCCCGCAGGGCCTGTGCAAGAGGACCTGAGGCGAGCCGCTGTACGAGACGGCCGCCATGAGGTGCGAGCATCAGTACACCTCCTAGGTACGCATCTTCTTGTTGCCGCACGGCGCGGTGCGGCGGTCGCTAACCGGGATAACCAGATTCGCTCAGGGGAGTGCGGAAGGCTCCGTGTGCCCTACCGGAGGGCACAGGCTCCCTTCCGCCCAGGACAGATACACTGGCGCGGGGCAAACGAACGACCAGTGCGTCGGCTGCGCATGGTCCTGCCTTGCCCAAGACCTTAGCGAGGGTGCCCACATCTGTCAAGGGGGATGTTTGCCGGAAGGCGGTCATCGGTCCACGGGTGGCTCCACGTCGAAGGGGACATCAACGTCCCAGACGACGATTGTCATGTAATGAGCGGGCGCCGCCATCAGGAGCTGGTACGTCCGGTACGTCCGCTCACCAACCCACGCAGCGAAAGTGGCGAGGCCATCAGAACTCTTCCACAGGACCACCCGGCAGCTCTCCTCCCCGCACGGCATGCGCCGCCCCAGCTGCGCCTGTGCGGGGTTCAGCATGTAGCCGGCGACTCCACGTGCCACGAAGGTACTTGGCAGCACCTCGCGCCGCCACCCCGAACTCGTCTGGACGTACCGGTATGACCCGATGAGCACGCCCCGCATCCCACCCTGCACTTCGAACCGCACCCGGTCGGGCCGGCGAAAGGCGTAGCGGGTCAAGACCGCATTCCCGGCCCCGTCCGCCAGGAGCTCCTGCTCCCGCCAGGTGCGCAACCGCTCCATCGCCTCCCGCGCCCGCCGGAGCATCCGGAAAGCCTCGAGGTCCGAGCGGAGCTGGATCGGGTCCACCGGGAGCGGCCAGAGGACCTGCACGTCAGGCCGATCCCGCCAGCGCAGGGCCACCTCGGCCGCCCAGAATCCCGCTACGCTCAGCTCGCTCCCTTCCCACCCGTACCGACCCGCCCCCTCTTCGACCAGCCGGAGCCGCGCAGGAAGCACGTCTTCATCGAGCTTCCACAGGCGAACTATGACGCGGTCTACGGGCACGGGTGTCCCGGTTTGGTTCTGAACGCTCAGCTCGAACCGGTTCCAACCGGGTTCTAGCGGACGGACCGAAAACCCTACCCGCAGTCCACCGGCGAACGTAACGAGGCGCACAGTCCTTTCGGGGGCCGCCGCAAGCCGCACAGTGCGGGCGGTGGGCGTGATGGTCAGGATGCCGACCACCAGGAGCACTGCGGCCCCGAACACCACCTCGGCCCGAACGAGCCGCACGAGGCGCCGGAAGGTGTCCTCTGAAGAACGGCCGGTGGCGAGGCGGGGCACGAGCGTGTAGCGGTTCACCGCCCCGAGGGCTACCAGCAGGACGGCGAGGGCGAGCTTAATGGACAGCCACCTCCCCCACTCGGTCTGGAGGAGGTCGAGGACTGAGGAGGCTTCCACGAGGCTCAGGGCGGTCCCGCTCAGGACGAGGGCCCCGAGGCTCCAGCCGGCCCACCACGAGAAGCGCGGCACAAGCCACACCACCGTCCGCCACGCGCGCCCGGAAGCGACGAGGACGGTAACTAGACTCCCGAGTCCTCCCACCCACACCGATGCGGCGGCGAGGTGGACCCAGTCGGCGACCGCCGCCCACAGGCCCCTACCCCACGCGTGGGCGTTCACCGTGCTGCCGAGGAGCACGAGGGCAGCGGCGGGCAGGGCCCACCACCGGCGGGAGACATCCGGCTCGAGGAAGGCCAGTGCCCCGAGGCGGAGACCCAGCGCGATGCCCGCAGGAGTTTTGAGGAACGCCCCCAGATCCCGCACATCCGTGACCGCGTGCCCGACAAGGAGATGGAGCTCCCCTAGGCCCGCGAGGAGGAGTGCGAGGGCCGCACCCACCCGCTGTGTCTGAAGGGCCTTCTGGCACGACACCGGCAGCTCCATCGCAGCGGGGACCGTGAGCCGCTCAAAGGCCACATTCCCCGCGAGGAGGACCATGGCCGCGTACAGGATCCACCGGAGGAGGACCCGCATAAGCGGCGGTCGCTCCGCGGAAGTCGCCATGGGTTTGGGTCGGACCCCGATGCCGAACGCGACGAGCCCTGTGGTGAGGTGCCCATCGACCTGCGACAGGACGCGCCACCGCACCGCGTAGGTCCCGGTTCCAAGACGCGGCAGGAAGGCGATGAGAGTCCGCCCCTGCGCGCCTAGCGCGCTCCGCAGGGGATGGGCACGGCCGGAAGAGTCTAGGAGTTCGGAGGTGCTGAGATCAGGGTGGACGGGCTCGGTGAAGGTGAGGACCAGCCGATCCGGTGCCGCATCCAGGACGGCACCGCTGGGAGGGCTGCTCCGGAGAAGGACGGCATGGCCCAGGGCAGGAGACGCCCACACGAACACCCCGCCCACCACTCCGAGGAGGACCGCTCCCCAGACCCGTCCCATCTCCTGCTCCCGGGCGCCTACATTTACATCCGAAAATCCGTTTTCATGCTATACCCGTCCGTCACATCCACGTCACGGGCGTCTGCGGGTACTGGGCAAGCCCACGAATAGGCTTTTGCCTTTTTTGGGTTCCGCTCAGTACAGGAATCCTGGCCGGCCGCGGCCGGTTTTGTCAGGCCCTCTGAGCGTGGGGCCACCGGAACAGGAAGGTAGCGATCCCCGTCGCGATGAGGGCCACCGCCCACACCAGGTCGAAGTTGATCCAGCCCCACCGTAGTACCTCTACCCCAAGCCTCCGGTAGACGAGGTGGGACAGTGCCGCCATCGTCCCGAGCATCGCCGCGGTGTGTACCCCGAGGGCAAGGACCCATGCCCCACCGACGCCTGCAGTCACATGGTGAGAACTGGACATGTGGAGGAGAACAGGGGCAAGCATGAGCCCGGCCCCGTGGGAGGTGGCCATGAGGAAGGACCACACAAGAAGATCCCGCCCGCGGGCCCGCATCCCGACCCAGCGGGGATGGCGCGCGTACCGCGAGAGCCGCCACGCCCCAACGAGGACGAGCGCTCCCGCGCACCCCCACCGGAGGAAGGTCAGGGGAAGCACAGCCCACCCCAAGAGGAGGACTGCGGCGACGGCGAGGAGGGAGGCAGCGTGGCCTGCGGTGACCGGTACGAGGGCCCGCCAGATCGCCCGGCCGTCCTGTTCCTGGATCGCAAAGGCGACGGCGAACAGCCACCCCGTCGCTGGGTTCAGCCCGTGGTAGACGCCGAGCGCCACCAGGGCCGCCCAATCCCCCATCGCCTACGGAAAGCAGTACGAGTCGCTCGATGCGTCCCCTCCCGCAAGCCGCACCTGGTGCGCGCGCCGCTCCCCAAAGTCTACGAAGAAGTTCGGGTCAAAGGCGAGGCCACCTTCTGGGTTTGTGTCCAGCTTGACGAGCCAGCCCCGGATGCCGTCCGGGTAGAACTGGGCATCCCAGGCGTTGTAGAGGCCGTTCGTGACGTACACACGCCGGCCGTCGCGGCTCACCTCCACCATCTGGGGCCCGCCATTCAGCGGACCCGGGGAGGCCGGGTGTCCTGCCCGGCGCACGATCCCACCGATCTGCACCGAGCCCACCAGGCGCGGCCGGAAGGGGTCTGAGACGTCGTACTGCCTGAGCTCCCCTGTTCCCCAGCAGGAGACGTAGAGGAAGCGGTCGTCCACGCTCAGGTCGATGTCCGTCACGAGCGGTGGGGTGGCCCGGAAGGGCTTGAGGATGGGCGGGAGCTGGTCCTCCTCGGCCGGCTCGGCCGGGATCCGGATCACCTCCTGGACCGTCCAGGTCCCGTTCCGCCGGTGCCACAGCCAGATGGAGGAAGAGAGGTCCTGGAGGTTCACAACGGTGTTCACAAACCCGTAGGCTCGGGTGGGATTGTGGGCGGGCCGCAGCTCCAGGGCCATCTGGAACTCCTTTCCCAACTCCAGCACCTCCACCCGACGCCGCCGGCGCAGGTCCCACAGGTGCAGCCGGTGCCCGTACTGGGCCGCCATGAGGAGCTCCCCCTGCACCCCTTGCTCCACCATCTTGGGTGTCCCCCACTCGCTCGTGACCATTACGTCGTAGCCCAGGTGCCACCAGAAGTCGTAGTGGAGGTACTGGTCGCCCCGGTCGATCTCCCACCGGCCGAGCACGTCAAAGGACTCGTGGTCCAGCACGAACACCCCGCCCGGACCGTCGCCCTCCGGCGTGCCGAGCGCGCTCACGTAGATCCCGTCCGGCCCGCAGTGGACCGTGTGCGGCCGCGCGTACCCCGCCCGATCCGCCACCTCTTCTGGCTGGATCGTCTTCACGATCTTTGGACGCGTGGGATCGGGCTTCGTGTCCACGACGTGGATGTGGGAGGTGCGGATGTCGGGGATGATGAGGTAGCGCCGCTCCAGGTGGGGGTGCGTAGAACCCGGGCAGAGCATCGAGCTGCAGACGTTCCACCCGAAATGGTGGAGCTCCCCTTCCCCGTAGGGGATCTGCACCTCACCCACCACCTTCCCGTAGGTGGTGGAGCGGGGGTTCGTGTCCACCACGCACAGCGCATCCGGGCCGCCGTGAGGGTCGATCCGCACCACGTAGGCGAACTCTTCGGGCGGAGCCTTCGCTGCAAGCCGCGGCGAGGGGTACAGCGTGGGATCCGGACGCCACAGGGCCATCTCGTTCACCTCCCCGTCTTCTCTGACGTGCCCCCACCATAGCGGGCGCCCGAGGGGGTGTCAAGGTTGCGCGCACTCCTCGTGCGCGGGATCCGCGCCCGGCGCGGAAGGCGGGCCCGGCGATCAATGATCGTGCAGCTCCGGATACGGTCCGTGTGGTCGCGGACGAGCGAGGCCGCCAGCGCCAAGAGCTCCCGAACGCGGGAATCGGTGACCCGGTAGTACACCCTGCGGCCCTCCCGCCGGGAGGTCACGTACCCGCACCACCGCAGGCACGCGAGGTGGCTCGAGACGCGGCCCTGGGGTGAGCCGGTGAGGGCCACGAGTTCGCTCACGTTCTTCTCCTCGTCCAGCACGGCCTGCAGGATCCGAAGACGCGTGGGGTCTCCAAGCGCCCGGAAGAACTTCGCCGTGAGGACCTCGTCCGAGAGGTTCGGCAACACGAACGGCGCGGTCATGAACTCGGCCATCCCCTTGTGCGACCTCCTATCTATACCACGAATCGGATCCGTATCGAAACCTACCCGGAACCCGCAACCCGCGCAACGCCCGCACCGTACTCCGCCGAACGCGTCTAGTCCCCGCCATCCATCCAGGACCGCACCCGTGCAGCGAGGTCGTCCAGCGCCGCCTCCCATTGCGCGGGCTCCCGAGCTTCAAAGGCGGCAAGTGTATACGAGGGAGAATCCGCCGTCCCTTTTCCCGCTCCCACCAAGATCACCGGGCGACCGGGATGGCTGAACCCCTCCACGAGGATCACCTGCGGCGGTCTTCCCAAGTGCGCGCCGACCTCGGCGAGGACCTCAACGAGCCGGTCCACCGAAGGCGCTGCGGCGATCCGGACGAACAGCTCATCCGGACCGGCTACCAGTACGGCGCGGGCTTGCGCACGGGCCATCCGGTCGCTATCGCTGCCCGGACGGTCCAGGTCAAACCCGTGGGCCGCGTGCTTGATGGCCGCGGCCTCGATCCCCCAGGCCCGAAAACGCCTCAAGAGCCCCTCGATGACCGCGGTCTTCCCACTCCCGGATGCACCCACGACCCCCACCACCAGGGGTGCCGGCAGGGCAGGCGGGGTCTCGAGCTCGGCGCGGTCTTCGGGCCGGTCCAGGCACAGCACCGGAACGCGTGAGCCCGGTCGGAGCGACGGGGTTCCCGGGCGCAGGAGGACGAGGCCGTTCGCACGGGCGACCCCGCAGAGAACCCCGTCCTCCTCCAGGATCTCCACCTCGGGCGGCTCGCCCCCCACGCGCGCCCACAGGGCCCGCATCCGGTCGGCCCCGCGCCGAAGGGGAGTCCGAAGCCGCGCGGAGACGACGGGCCGCACGATACGCCTGTGTCCGGCAAGGCGCAGCAATAGGGGGCGCACGAGGAGGTGGTAGGTGGTAAGGCACGCCGCCGGGCTACCCGATAGCCCGATCACCCACTTCGGCCCCGCCCGGCCGGCGAAGAACGGGCCGCCCGGCTTGAGGTCGATGCGGCCCACGACCCGCCGCACGCCGACTTCCAGCCACGTCCGGGGGACCCGGTCCTGGGTGCCTACGGAGACCCCACCCGTCGTGAGAACGACGTCGCAGGGACCCGTGAGGACACGTCGGAACGTGTCGTGGAGCTCTTCGGGCCGGTCGGGCACGATGCCAAGCGTATGGACCTCGCAGCCGATGGCCTCGAGCTCGGAGGCGAGGGTGGGCCCGTTCGTGTTCCGGACGCGGCCTGGTTCGGGCGATACATCCGGTTCCACGAGCTCGTCTCCGGTCACGATGAGCGCCACCTGCGGCTTTCGGTAGACCTCCACCTCCCCGAGGCCGCACGCCACGAGGGCACCCACGGCACCGGGTCGGATCACCTCGCCGTCGGCGATGAGGAGCGCACCCGGCCGGATCTCCTCGCCGGGCTCGGCCACGTGGGGCTTGGTGGGCACGTCCGTCACGACGAGGACATCGTCTTCGCGCCGCACCTGCTCGATGGGGATCACCCGGTCGCCGTGTTCGGGGACCGCTCCCCCCGTGGGGATGGCCCACGCCTCTCCACGTGCCGGTCCCTCACCGGGTGGCTCACCCATGCGCACCCGACCGGTGATCCGCAGGCGCACGGGCCGATCCGGTGCGGTATCCGCCACGTCCTCCGACCAGACCACGTAGCCGTCCATGGCGGATCGCCGGAAGTGGGGAACCGGATGTGGACTGCGCACATCCCTGGAGGCGACTCGGCCGGCGGCTTGCCGTACTGCCACCCGTTCGGTCCCAACCGGTTTCGCCTCCAGGAGGAGGCACCGGAACGCGTCAACGAGTTCGGTCGCCATCCCTTCCCATGGTACGATGCTGGACGCATGGAGGGCTCTACCGGGATCGTCCTGAGCGGTGGCCGGAGTCGGCGGATGGGGCAGGACAAGGCGCTCCTCCCCTTCGGAGAGGGGACGCTCCTCGGCTGGGTCGTCGGGAGACTGAGGGCCGTCTGCCCCCGGGTCCTCGTGGTCGCCCACGAACCCGGTGCCTATTCGGGGTTTGAGGTGGTCGTGGATCGCTTCCCGGGGTGCGGACCGCTCGCCGGCCTGCACGCGGGCCTCCAGGAAGCCGGCACGGATCGATGTGTGTGCGTGGCCTGTGATCTGCCCTTCGTCGAGCCCTCCCTGCTCCTCCTGCTCCTGGACCGGGTGCGGGGCTACGACGCCGCGGTGCCCGTGGTGGGGGGCCGGCCTCAGCCCCTCTGCGCCACCTACCGGCGGGAGGTGGCGGGCGTGGCCGAAGACCTCCTCCGGCAGGCCACTTCAGCCCGTGGGAGGTCGATGCAAGATCTGTTGAAGCGCCTGTGGGTCCGTTATGTTTCCGAGGAGGAGCTGCGGATCGTTGACCCGGACCTCGTGAGCTTCCTCAACGTGAACACTCCGCAGGACTACCACGTCGCGCTTCAACGGGTCGGAGTGGAAGCGGGCAGGGCAACGCGCTCGAACCCGCTGTAGATGTTGAACCGATCGCCCCGCAGGAACGCCACGAGCGTGAGGCCGAAGGCACGGGCCACCTCCACCGCGAGGCTACTGGGTGCCGAGACCGCACAGAAGACGGGGATCCCGGCCACCACGGCCTTCTGGACAAGCTCGAAGCTCGCGCGGCCGCTCACCATGACCACGTGGTCCCGCAGCGGCAACCGGCCTTCCAGAAACGCCCACCCGATGAGCTTATCCATGGCGTTGTGCCGGCCCACGTCCTCCCGCAGCGCCACGAGCTCTCCTTCCTGCGTGAACAGCGCCGCGGCATGGAGCCCGCCGGTCGCCGTGAACAGCCCCTGGGCCGCCCGCAGGCGATCCGGTAGGGTCCTCAGGACCGCCGCGTCCACCACAGGGCCCTCACCAAGGACTGGGCAGCCCCGGATCCGCAACGCCTCTAGGGTCGCCTTCCCGCACACGCCGCAGGCACTCGTTGTGTAGAAGTGCCGCTCCAGGCGTCCGAGGTCCGGCAACCGCCCGGCCCGCAAGAACACGTTCACGATGTTATACTGCTGCTCGGGATCCAGGTCGGGGTCTAGGCAGTAGGAGATCCGGGCCACTTCGTGCCGATCCGCAAGCACCCCCTCCCCGAACAGGAACCCGGTGGCAAGCTCGAAGTCGTGCCCGGGTGTGCGCATCGTCACCGCCACCCGACGCCGATCGCGACCGGCCAAGAGCCGGATCTCCATGGGCTCCTCGGCGGCTACGAAATCCGTCCGCACCTCCACCCGGTCCCCGCGGACGGTGTGGACCTGAGCGCGCGCCGTGGAGCCGGGCCGCATTTTTTCCGTCACGGCCGCACCACCGGTTCTGATGCGCGTCCGGCCATATCCGCAGTCGCCTGCTCGGCTCGCCGGATTGTCGCCACGATGTCCTTGTACGCGGGGATCTTGGCGAGCGGCGAGCGCAGGGCCGGGTCCACCAGCACGTTCCCTTCCGGCCAGTAGATCTGCACCGTGCCCAAGGACACATCGGCCGCAAAGACCCGCCCCCTCAGGACACCGTGGTCGTTCACGAGCTCGACCGTCTCGCCCTCCCGGAGACCCAGCCGGCGGAGGTCGTCTTGATGCATGAGCACTCCGTCGCGGGGTGCGGCGTTCGTAGGGTCGATCTGTTCGTGGACCATGCTGTTGAACTGCTTTCCGCGCCGGGTCACGACCAGGAACTCGCCGGGGCGGAGATCCCGTCGGGGGATGGACAGGGCCTTGAAGTGGGCTTTCCCGTCGGAGGTGGGGAAGGTCCAGCCCCTACACAACAGCGGCCCGCCGTACTGGAAGCTATCCCCACCCTTCCGGAGGTGCTGGATCCCGTCGTAGAGGGGGATGCACCGGGCGATCTCTTCCCGGATGTGGGCGGTGTCCCGGAACTGGAGGCGATCGGCGTACTCCGGCCGCACCCGCCGCGCGAGCTCCATGTACACCTCCCACTCCGGCCGCGCCTCCCCGATCCGGGGACCTGGGATCTCCGGGCTCAGGATCACCCGCCGCTCGGTCGTGGTCTCCGTCACCCCGCCCGGCATCTCGTACCGCGTGGCCGCAGGCAGGAGGATCACGGTCTCCAGCGGGTCCACGAGCATCTGGGAGGAGAGCACGATGTCGAGGTGGACGCGGAGGGGAATCCGTCGGAGCGCTTCTTCCACCCGGAGGGGGTCGGGCATCACCTCGTTGAAGCCCCCGCCGACGGCGAACAGGACGTCGATGCGCCCGTCCAGAGCCGCATCCAGCATCTCCGGCGTCGTCAGGCCGGGTTTGTCCGGAACCGGGAATCCCCACAGCTCCGAGAAGCGCCGGGCGTTCTCGGGTGTAATCGAAAGGCCGCCGGGGAAGGCCGTGGCGTAGGCCCCCATCTCCGCCCCGCCCTGTACGCCCGAGTGCCCCCGGATCGGCATGAGGCCGCACCCGGGCCGCCCCACGAATCCCTTGAGGAGCGCCAGGTTGATGATGGCGTGGACGTTGTCCTCCCCGCAGGCGTGCTGGGTGATCCCCATCCCCCAGACGAACACCGCCCGCTCAGCGCGGCCGACCATCTCGGCAAAGGCGCGCATCTCCTCCCCCCCTAGACCACTCTCCCGCTCCAGGACCTCCCAGCTGGTCGCCTCCACGGCCGCCGCGAACTCCCGGAAGCCCGCCGTGTGCGCCTCGATGAAGCCGCGGTCCACCCATCCCTCCCGCAGCATGTGCTTGGCCACCCCCACGAGGAACGCGACATCCCCGCCCGGTCGGACCTGGAAGAAGCGGTCCGCGATCCTCGTGCCGAACAGTGCACTCTCGAGGTCGGAAGGCACGTAGTACCGCTCCATGGCCGGCTCCCGGTACGGGTTCACGACCGCCACGCGCGTCCCGGCCTTCTTCGCGTAGTACAGGTACTTCATCATGACCGGCTGGTTGTTGGCCACGTTCGAGCCGAAAAACACCACGAGGTCCGTGCCGATGAGGTCACGGTAGGAGCAGGTGGTGGCCGCAACTCCTAAGGCTTCCTTGAGGGCGAAGGTACTCGGCGAATGGCAGATGCGGGCGGCGTTGTCCATGTTGTTCGTCCCGATGGCCCGCACCGCCTTCTGGAACGCGTAGTAGTTCTCGTTGGGCTCCCCCCGGCTCGTCATGTAAAAGTAGGTTCGGTCTGGGTGGGTAGCCCGGATGCGGTCGGCGATCTCCTCCAGCGCCTCGTCCCACGAGATGCGCCGGAACCCTCGATCCGCACGCCGCCGGACCATGGGGTAAGGCAGACGGCCCAGCATCCACAACTCCCGCAAGCGCCTCTCCCGGAGGAGACCGACGTCCTTCAAGAGGTGCACGTCCAGGGCGGGCATCGTGTTCAGGCGCAGCAGCCGGAGCCGCACGTTGCACAGGTGGACGTTCTCCATCGTCCAGTCCTCCAGGCCCCTGGTCCCCAGCGCGCAACCGTCGCACACCCCCTGGGTGAGGATCCGCCACGCGTAGTCCAGGTTGTCGGCATTCTCCTGTAGGGCCCGAAAGACTTCCAGAACGTTGTGGGTGGACCGGAAGGGGATCCAGCTGGCCCACAGGGAAGGCTGCCAACCACGGGCCGGCGGACGTACGGGGTTGATGGGCGCAGGGGGCCGCAGGGACGCACGAGCCAGCGTCCACACGAACCTCAGGATCTTCCCAAAGCCGGCCCGCCGAGAAGCCATATCCTTCGAGCGCCGAACAGAACCGGCCATCGCAAACTATAGCCCCCCAAGGGGTTTTGCCCCTGGTGCTCTTGCGTCCAGTATAGCCCGTTCGAGGTCACGCCCTCTGCCGCCGCCCGGTCCACCCACCAGATCACAACACCGTCTTGAGGCTGGACGGCGCTCACGGGAGATCCCATGGGGTCCACAGGACCATCGAGCGCGCGGCGGAGTGCACCGCGCTTTTCGGACCCGGCCACGAGGAGGTCTATGCGGGAGGCCCGGTTCAGGACCGGGAGGGTGAGGGTGATTCGCACGGGCGGCTGGGCGTTCGTCCGTACGGCCACGACCCAACGCTCCGTCTCGAGCAGGGCCTCAGAGCCGGGAAAGAGTGAAGCCACGTGCCCGTCGGCGCCCATCCCCAAGAGCACGAGGTCGAACCTGGGATCCGACCCAAACATCTCACGCAGAATCCCCTCATACGCGGTCGCCGCTTCCTCCGGGTCCTCCCAGTAGGTCGGGATGGGGTGAACGTTCTCTTGAGGAATCGCGATCCGGTCCAGTAGTGCGGTGCGCACCATTCGGACGTTGCTCTGAGGGTCATCCGGGGGCACGTACCGTTCATCGCTCCAGAACAGGTGCACCGCGTTCCAGGGGATGCTCTCCTCCGCCAGGAGCTCATACAGCCGCCTAGGTGTGCGCCCGCCTGCGAGGGCCACCGTGCAGCGGCTCGATCGGCCAACCGTATCCCGCACGAACGCGGCGATGTCCAGGGCCGCCGCCCAGCTGAGGGCCTCAAGATCAGGGTAGATTCGAACCTCCCGCCTCATGCCGGAAACCAGCCCCGGCCGTCGCGCCGGAGGAGTCCGTCAGAGGCCTCAGGTCCCCAGGTGCCGGCGGGATAGGGGTGGACCTCAGGAGGGTCCTCCAGGAGCGGCGTGTACAGCCGCCACGCCTCTTCCACCTCATCAGCCCGGACGAACAACGACTGGTCGCCCGCCAGGATATCGGGCAGGAGCGTCTCGTACGCATCCGGGAGCGGACCGAATGTCTCGGCGTACCGGAAGTGCAGCCGCTCTGTTGCGAACCGGATCGGCAGTCCAGGCGATTTTACCGAGAAGTACAGGTCGAACCCTTCGTCCGGCTGGATCGTGACCACGAGTGCGTTGGGCTCCGCACGGCAGTCGGGGCCGAAGAGGAGGACAGGAGCAGGCCGGAACCGCACGACCACCTGGCTTACCCGGCGTTCCATGCGCTTGCCGGTGCGCAGGTAGAAGGGGACCCCCTGCCAGCGCCAGTTGGCGATCTCTAGCCTCAGCGCCACGAAGGTCTCGGTGTGCGAGGGAGCGCCGATCTCCTCGCGGTATCCGGGCACCTCCCGACCCCCGACCCATCCCCGCTCATACTGTCCGAAGACCGCGTCCTCGCGCCGAACCGGGGCCACCGAGCGCAGGACCTTCACCTTCTCGTTGCGGATCGCTTCAGGTTCAAAGGCCGCGGGCGGCTCCATCGCCACGAGGGTGAGGAGCTGGGTCAGGTGGTTCTGGACCATGTCGCGGAGGGCCCCGACGTGGTCGTAGTAGTCCAGGCGTCCCTCGATGCCGATCGTCTCCGCCACCGTGATCTGCACGTGGTCGATGCGGTCCCGATTCCACACGGACTCGAAGATCGGGTTCGCAAACCGGAAGGTGAGCAGGTTCTGGACGGTCTCCTTGCCCAGGTAGTGGTCGATCCGGTAGACCTGCTGTTCGTCGAAGTAGGCATGGATCCGCGCGTTGAGCTCTCGGGCGGAGGTGAGGTCGAGCCCGAATGGCTTCTCGATCACGAGTCGCACCCATCCCGACCCGCGGTGGAGCCCGCTCAGCCCCAGCCCCTCGATGGTGGAGGCGAACGCGTGCGGCGGAAGGGCCAAGTAGAACACGCGGTTTCCGGGGAGCTCGAACTCCCGCTCCAGGGCCTCGATGCGGGCCCGTAGCGCGTCGTAGTTCTCAGGCCGTCCCTGTCCGATGGAGTGGAAGAAGAGGCAGGCCTCAGGCCACCGATCGAGCACCTCCCCGCCGAGGCCGGCGGCCTCAAGGGCTTGGTGCGCCCAGCTCCGGAAGCGCGCGTCGTCCCACCCAGAACGCCCCACACCGAGCACGACGCTTTGTCGGAGGGTACCCCGAGACCCAAGCCGGGCAAGCGCCGGCAGGAGCTTACGGCGCATGAGATCGCCCGTGGCGCCGAACACCACGAAGAGGTGCGGGGGGATCTCAGCGCGCGTCGCCACGTCGCCTTACGGGGTGTCCGCCGAACCGCGCGCGCAGCACCGCGAGGAGCCGGTCCCCGTAAGCCTCCGGGTCCCGTGAGCGCAGCCGCTGGAGAAGCGCCAGGGTGATCACCGGTGCGGGAATATCCAGGTCTATGGCCTCGGCGACCGACCAGCGTCCCTCCCCGGAGTCCTCCACGTAGGGGGCCACGTCCGAGAGGTCAGGATCCTCGGCGAGGGTTTGGGCGATGAGATCTAGTAGCCACGACCGGATCACACTGCCGTAGCGCCAGATCTCCGCGACCTGGTGCAGGTCCAGCCCGAACTCATGCTTGCGTCGCAGGATCGTAAAGCCCTCCGCATAGGCCTGCATGAGGCCGTACTCGATGCCGTTGTGGATCATTTTCACGAAGTGCCCGGCACCCACCGGCCCCACATGCCCCCACCCCCGGTCCGGGGCCGGGGCGAGGGCTTCCAGGACGGGCTGCAGCCGCTCCACGGCCTCTTGCTCTCCCCCCACCATGAGGCAGTACCCAGCCTGCTCTCCCCACACCCCGCCGCTTGTGCCGACATCCACCAGGTGGATCCCCTGTGCCCGCAAAGTTGCGGCCCGCCGCAGAGTGTCCCGGTAGAAGGAGTTGCCGCCGTCCACGAGGAGGTCGCCGGGCAGGAGGTGCGGCAGGAGGGCGGTGATCGTCTCGTCCACAGGGTGCCCCGCCGGGATCATGAGCCACACGGTGCGCGGAGGGACAAGCGCGGCGGCGAGTTCTTCCAGGGAGTGGGCGGTGCGGATACCCAGTTCCTCAGCCCGTCGGAGGGTCTCCTCACTTCTGGCGTACCCCACCACGCGGTGGCCTGCACGCAGGAGGCGGCGGGCCATCCCGCCTCCCATCCGGCCTAAGCCCACAAGCCCGATCTCCATCTCAGTAGGCGCGGGCGAAGTACACGACGGCCTGTGCGGGTCGTCCGCACACGAGGCACGACCCCGAAGGCGCTTCCTCCGGGATCACGCGGGGGGAGCCTCCCGTCTCCTCCCGGACGCGGTCCTCGCAGCCCTGGTCCAGGCACCACGGGAGCCGTACGAACCCGCGGCGCTGCCGGATGAGCTCAACGGCCTCCTCGAGGCTCGTGGGAGCGAAGGTGTGGGACCGGAGGAAGGTCTGCGCGCGTTCGAACATCCGACGCTGGACGGCCTCCAACTCCCTGGCCACGGCATCTACGATGCCCACAAGGGGTGTAGGGCGCTTCCCGCCCTCCCCGTCCCGCGCCACGAGGACCGCCTGGTCCTGCTCCAGCTCCCGAGGGCCCAGCTCGATTCGGAGCGGCACGCCTCGGAGCTCCCACTCGTTGAACTTCCACCCGGGCGTGTACTCCTCCCGGTCGTCCAGCTTCACCCGGAAGCGCTCACCCAGCGTCGACGCAAGGGAGCGGGCGCGCTCCAGCACGCGTGGTTCGTCCTCGAACCGGATCGGCACGATGACGACCTGTACGGGTGCGATGCGGGGCGGCAAGAAAAGGCCCCGGTCGTCCCCGTGGGCGAGGACGAGGGCTCCAATAAGACGCGTCGTGACGGCCCAGGAGGTCGTCCACACGTACTTCTCGGTGTTGTCCCGGTCCAGGAACTTTACGTTAAAAGCTTTGGCGAAGTTCTGGCCGAGGAAGTGGGAGGTCCCGGCCTGGATCGCCTGTCCGTCCGGCATGAGGGCTTCCAGGGTGTACGTCCAGTCGGCCCCCGCGAACTTCTCGCTGGGGGGCTTACGGCCCACGAGGACCGGCATCGCCAGCTCTTCCTCCAGCAGTCTCCGGTAGATGTCGAGGATGAGCCGGCACTCCCCTTCGGCCTCCTCGGCCGTCCGGTGGGCGGTGTGCCCCTCGTGCCAGAAGAACTCCAGGGTCCGCAAGAACAGCCGTGTTGCCTTCTCCCACCGCACTACGCTCCCCCACTGGAGGATCAGGATCGGAAGGTCCCGGTAGGACTGGATCCACCGGGCGTACATGGGCATGATGATCGCTTCCGAGGTCGGTCGCACCGCGAGGCGCTCGGTGAGTGCTTCGTCCCCGCCCTGCGTCACCCAGGCCACCTGGGGGGCGAACCCCGCCACGTGCTCGGCCTCCCGCTTGAGGAAGGATTCCGGGATGAACAGGGGGAAGGCGGCGGTCTCGTGCCCGGTGCGCCGGAACTCCTGATCCAGCCACCGCTGGATCGCCTCCCAGATGGCCCACCCGTAGGGCCGGATGACCATGCACCCCCGCACGGGGGCGTAGTCCGCGAGTTCAGCCTTCAGGCACACCGCCGTGTACCACTCGGAGAGGTTGTCCTGCTTGCGCGGGATCTCCTTTACGGCCTCCTTGGTCTCCATGACGCCTCCCCCTTCGGTCGGGCGCCACGGATTGTACCACCGCCTGTGCGGGGCGGAAAGGCGCGGCGTCACAGGGATGTGACGGACGGCGAGGAGGATGGTTGGGCCGGGCAGTCGAACCGAGGGAGGATATGGTCGGGTACCTGTTCCACGCACCTGTGACGGATTTTCCGGTGGCGCTGTGGCTCACGAGCTTCTTCTTCGACCTACTGGGGTGGTGGCGGCCGCGCGAACTCTACCGGACGATGGCCCTCTGGCTCGTGGGGTTGGGGCTCGTGGGCGCGGTGGCCGCCGTCGGCACCGCCTACTACGACTACGTCCGCCTCGTCCGAGAGGGGGTCGGTACGGCGTTCCTCCAGCGACACTCCCTCCACAGCATCTTCGCCTATACCACAAGCGTCGTCTACCTCGCGAGCTTCCTCCTCCGCATCCGCGCCCCACAGTCTCGGGTGATCCCCGTCCTCTCGGTCGCAGGCGCCCTCCTCATTGGGATCACGGGGTTCCTCGGGGGCGAGATCCGAAAGGTGATGTAGAAGCCCCGCTGAAGACCGACTCTACCGCTTGCGCAGGAAGGCCGGGATGTCCAGGTAGTCGTCGATGAGCCGCACCGGCTGCGGCTCCGGCTTAGGCGGGGCCTCCCGCGCGGCCGCCGTCTCCTGAGGCACAGGCCGCTCCGCCTCAAAGCCGGTGGCGATCACCGTGATCCGCACCTCGTCGGTCATCGCCTCATCGATCACCGCGCCGAAGATGATGTTCGCGTCCGGATCCGCAGAGCGGGAGACGATATGGGCCGCCTCGTTGACCTCCAACAGCCCCAGGTCGAGTCCGCCGGTGACGTTGATCAGCACACCCCGCGCGCCCTCCATGGAGGTCTCCAGGAGGGGGCTGCTGATGGCGGCCTGGGCCGCCCGAACCGCCCGATCTTCCCCGGAGGCCACCCCGATCCCGATGAGGGCGGACCCCGCCTCCGCCATGACGGCCCGCACGTCGGCAAAGTCCAGGTTGATGAGGCCGGGCACGGTGATGAGGTCGGCGATGCCCTGCACGCCCTGGCGGAGCACGTCGTCAGCGACCCGGAACGCCTCGATGAGGGTGACCTTGCGGTCGATGATCTGGAGGAGGCGGTCGTTGGGGATCGTGATGAGGGTGTTCACCTGTTCCTTCAGGGTGCGGATCCCCTCGTCCGCGGTCGCGGCCCGTCTGCGCCCCTCGAAGGAGAAGGGCCTCGTGACGACGCCGATCACAAGGGCCCCGAGCTCCCGCGCGAGCCGTGCCACGACCGGTGCTCCGCCGGTGCCGGTCCCGCCACCCATGCCGGCGGTGACGAACACCATGTCCGCCCCTTCCAGCGCTTCCAGGAGGTCGTCCTTGCTCTCTTCGGCCGCCTGCCTTCCGATCTCGGGGTTGCCGCCGGCCCCCAGCCCCCGCGTGAGCTTGGCGCCGATGTGGATCTTCCGCTCGGCCTGCGAGAGCGTCAACGCCTGGATGTCCGTGTTGATGGCAATGAACTCGACGCCCCGTAGGCCCGCCGAGATCATTCGGTTCACCGCGTTGCTGCCGGCTCCGCCAACGCCCACCACCTTGATGGACGCGAACCGCCGGAGATCCCGATCCAGGTTGGCCATCCTCACCCCTCCGCCGCTAGTCTCCGATGAGCCACGCACGCAGCCTGGACAAGAGCCCGCGGACCGCGCCGTCCCGCGCACTGAACTCCTGTCGCCGGGTTCGGCTCGCGTACAGCACAAGCCCCACGGCAGTGGCGTACGCCGGGCCACAGGCCGCCTCCGGAAGACCCGCCACACCCTGCGGTCGGCCCACCCGGACCGGAAGGCCCCAGCGCTCGGCCGCCGCCTCAGCGAGGCCGCGCAGCGTCGCGCTTCCGCCGGTGAGGACGACGCCGGCGGGAAGCCGGGCCGCGAACGGCTCGATCTGGGCCCAGATCATGTCCAGGATCTCCTCCACCCGCGGCTCGATGATCTCCCCGAGCTGCCGACGGGGGACGACCCGCAAGGTGTGATCGGCAAGACCTGCGACCTCCACGAGCTCGCCCTCTGCCGCCATACGGCTCAATGCGACGCCGTGGGTTACCTTCAGCCGCTCAGCCTCCTCGGGTAGGGTCCTTAGGCCCACGGCGATGTCGTTCGTGATGTGGTTCCCGCCCACCGGCAGGACGGCCGTGTGGCACAGCCCGCCGCCCTGGAACACGCCGACGCTCGTCACTCCGCCTCCCAGGTCACAGACCGCCACACCCAGGTCCCGCTCCGCGCCGGTGAGGACGGCTTCCGCGGAGGCGAGCACCTCCAGGACGAGGGCCTCCGCTTCCAGCCCGGCCCGCTCGACGCACTTCACGACGTTTCCGACCTGGGTGCTGGAGCCCGTCACGACGTGGGCGTCCACCTCCAGCCTCACGCCGTACATCCCTACCGGGTTGTGCACCCCATCGGTCCCGTCCACCACGAACTGACGGGGCACCAGGTGCAGGATCTCCCGGTCGGTGGTCGGGAGCGCACTCATCCGCGCCGCCTCCAGGGCCCGAGCCACGTCTGTGCTGGAGATCTCCCGGTCCGGACGCGAGACGGCCACTACCCCTCGGCTGTTGTGGGAGGCGATGTGGTCACCGGACACCGAGACCACCGCCGACCGGATCTCGCTCCCAGCCATCCGCTCGGCCTGCTCTACCGCTTCCTCGATGGCGCCCGTCGCCGCATCGAGATCCGTCACGACCCCCCGGCGCAACCCCCGGGACGGCACGCTCGCCACACCCACGACCTGGACCGAGCCCACCGGTGCCTGTCGCGCGACGACGGCGCACACCTTGGTCGTCCCGATGTCCAGACCCACGATCAGGTTTGGTTTGGGCACCTGAGACCTCCCGACCGGGGTGCTTGCCCTATTCCACGGATTGCTAGGGACTCCTGCCAACCGGTAGGGGCCGTACGACCGCCCGGTCCCCGAACCGCACGTCCACCGACTCGACCAGGACCCCGCGCGCCCGCAGGCGTGCCACCACCGCCTCCGCCACCATGAGCCGCTCGGCCAACTCGTCCGTCGGTCGAACCCGCACCCGCACGCCAGATGTGAGCTGCACCTCCAAGGGTCCTTTCGGATCCACCCGCACGAGGACGATCCGGTTCTGCACCCGTTGGGGAAGGGCCACCACGGCCGTGATCGCCGAGCGCACCAGTGGCCACGGGATGGACCGCCCCATCCTCACCGGTAGCGGCGGGAACCCGTCAGCCACGAGGAGGGGACGTTTCGGGTCTTCTCCGCGCCCGAGGACCACCCCCTCCCGATCCACGACCACCGTTTGAAAGGGCAACCGGACGGTGGCCGCGGGAGTCCGCTCCACCACGTGGATCCGCACCTCGTGGGGGAAGCGGGGTTCCACCCGAACGTCGCGCACCCGGGGTATCGTGCGCAACCGCCGGGCCACCGCATCCGGGTCGATCCACACCAGTGGTGTGCCGAGCCGAAGCCCAGCCGTCCTTCGGATCTCCGACTCCGAGAGCGTGCGGATCCCGGTGACGGTCACGGACCGCAGGGCGAAGACCGAGGAAGCGGGGAACGAGAAGACGGCCGCGAGCGTGCACAGGGCAACCCCCAGCCGCAGGCTCCGGGTCCACCACCGCAGGGCGTCCACTAGAACTCCCCCACAAGCCTCACTTCCAACTCGAGAGAGATCCCGAACCGTCTGCGCACCCGCTCCCGGACCTCCTCCACCAAGCGCAGCACGTCCTCCGCCCGTCCTCCTCCCTCGTTCACGATGTAGTTCGCGTGGACCGGCGAGACCCGCACCCGACCGCACGCAAGCCCCTTGGCGCCCGCGAGGTCGATGAGGCGTCCAGCTGCGTCGCCGGGTGGGTTCCGGAAGATGCACCCGGACGAAGGCGGGCCGATGGGCTGCGACCGCGCCCGCTCCACAAGCCACGCCTCCATCCGCGACCGCACCCGCTCGGGTTCTTCCGGCCGGAGGCCGAATTCGGCCTCCAGGACCACGCCCTCCTCCGCCTGCAGCCGGCTCGTGCGATAGGCGAACCCGAGCTCCTCCCCCCTCCACACCCGCTCTCCAAGAGGGGTCAAGACGCGGACCCACCGCACGACCTCCGCCAGACTGTGGCCGTGAGCCCCGGCGTTCATGACGACCCCCCCTCCCACGGAACCCGGGATTCCGGCCGCGAACTCCAGCCCACTGAGCCCGCGCCGTGCGGCACTCCGGGCGAGACTCGGAAGACCCGTACCGGCCTCCGCGATGAGCCCTGCGTTGTTCCACCGTACGCGGTCCAGTCCGTGCCCGACCTTCACTACGACCCCACGCACCCCGCGGTCGGACACGAGCACGTTGGAGCCCCGGCCCAGCACGAAGAACGGAGTCCCTCGCCCGTACAGGAGCTGGGCCACGTCCCGCAGCTCCTTCAGCGTCCGCGGGACCACGAGGACGTCTGCGGGCCCACCAATCCGGAACGAGACGTGCCGGCTCAACGGCTCATCCAGCCGCACATCCGCACAGACCGCCCGCAGCGCCGCCACCAGTGGCGTGTCCGGGCGGTCGGCGTCTACCGCCTGGAACCTCACCGGATCCTCTCTGCGAAGGTGCTCGCCACGAGTTGGGCTACCTTCCACACGTCACCTGCGCCCATGGTGACGAGGACGTCTTCCGGCCGCAAGCGGGAACGCACGTACTCCGCGGCGTCCAATAGCCCTCCGATCCAGAGGACCGGACGGCGCGCGCGCACCGCGTCCACGATCAGGCGTGCCGACACACCCGGTATGGGCGGCTCGTCGGCCGGGTAGATGTCCGTGACCACGAGCTCGTCGGCGTCCTGGAAGGCATCGGCGTACTGCGCGTACGTGGTGGCGGTCCGCGAATACCGGTGGGGCTGGAAGACGGCTATGATCCGGGCGGTCGGCCAGCCCTCCCGCAACGCCCGCAGAAGCGACCGCACCTTCACTGGGTTGTGGGCGTAGTCGTCCACCACGAGGGGCCGATGGGCGTAGATCTCGAACCGCCGCCGCACGCCCGAGAAGGTCTCGAGGGATTTGGCCATGGGCTCAAAGGCCGCGCCGAGCTCCAAGCCGGCCGCCAGGGCCGCCGTGGCGTTCAGCACGTTGTGGCGGCCCGGAAGGGGCAGCCGCACGGACCCCACCTCGCGGCCCCGCACCGAGAGCACGAACTCCGAGAACGGACCCTGCTGGGCGAGGATGCGGGCACACACCTCGCCAGCTTCAAGGCCATACGTGACGGGCCGGGCGCGGCTCGCCGGCCTCAACCGGACGGCCTCCGGGGACTCGGCGCACAGGAGCACGAACCCATCAGGATCCACACCTGCCACGAATGCCTCGAAGGTCTCCCGAAGACGCGTAAGGTCCCGGTAGTGGTCTACGTGGTCGGTGAGGTCGAGGCTCGTGACGATGGCCGCAGAGCACCGCACGTCTCGAAGCGACCCGTCGCTCTCATCCACCTCCGCCACGATGGGGCCGGTCCCTACACGGGCGTGGCTACCGAACGCCCGCACCTCCCCACCCACGAGGGCTGTCGGATCCACCCCCGCGCCGGCGAGGGCAACGCTCAAAAGCGCCGTGGTGGTCGTCTTCCCGTGGGTTCCCGAGACCCCGACCGAGTGGCCTGAGCGTAGGATCTCCCCGAGCATCTGTGCCCGGTGCACGACGGGGATGCCCCACCGCCGGGCCTGCTCGAGCTCCGGAATATGAGAAGGAACCGCCCGAGAGGCGACCACGCGGGCACATCCGGCCAGGTGGACCGGGTCGTGGCCCAGGGCGACCTGGGCACCCAGACGCCCAAGCCGCTCGGTGACCGGCGAAGACCGGAGGTCGCACCCGCTGACGGGTTGCCCCCGGCGCAGGAGGACCTCGGCGAGGGCGCACATCCCCGCTCCCCCGATCCCCACGAAGTGGATCATCTCCCCGCCACCTCCGTACACACGCGCCAGGTGGCCTCGGCCGCGTCCGGGCGACCGAGCCGTGCGGCGGCCTTCCGCATCCGGCCCAACCGCTCGGGGTCGTCCAAGAGGGTCGTGATCGTCCGGGCGAGGCCGATCCCGTCCAGGTCGGGATCCGGCACGACCACCGCGGCGCCCTGTTGCTCCAGGGCGCGGGCGTTGTCGATCTGGTGACCGGACGCGATGGGAAGCGGCACGAGGATCGCCGCAAGCCCGAGGGCCGCGAGTTCCGCGCACGTGACAGCTCCTGCCCGGCTCACCACGAGGTCTGCGAGGGCATAGGCGTCGGCCATCGCCTCGATGTAGTCCACCTGCACGTACCGGAGTCCGTCCGCATCCGGGGCATCGGTGACCCCCGCGCGCCGGATGCCGGTCTGGTGGAGGACCTGGAGGTCGCGACGATCCCGGAGCACCCGAATCGCCTCCAACGTGGCGCGGTTCACGGAGGCGGCACCCTGGCTTCCGCCCAGAACCAGGACCGTCCTGCGGTCCGGATCGAGGCCGAAGCGCCGGAGGGCCCGGTCTCGATGGCCAGCCCACAGGGAAGGTCGCAGCGGCACACCGGTCCACACCGCCCGCCTTCCCAGTACCTCGCGTCCCTGCGGGAACCCCACGCACACGGCGTCCGCAAACCGGGCCAGGGCCCGGGTCGCAAGCCCCGGCCGCGCGTTGGGCTCGATCACGACGAGGGGGCGACGCAGCACCGCTGCCGCCTGTGCCACCGGATACCCTGCATATCCAGCCGTGGAGACCACCACATCGGGCCGGAAGTGCCGCACCACCCCGATGGCCCTGGCGATCCCGGCCATGATCCGCCGGACGGCCCGTATCCCGTCAACCGGGCGCCGACCCAGGAGCGCGGCAGTGGGAAGGGCGGTGAAGGGGAGGCCTGCTTGGGGCACGACGCGGGATTCCAGTCCGTTCATACCGCCGCAGTACAGGAAGTCCGCCTCCCTTCCGGCCACCTCCGCGAGGGCCAGAAGTGGGTAGACGTGCCCCCCGGTTCCTCCACCCGTCAGGATCACGCGCAGCCGCCTCATGCCGGTTAGGTGCCCGACTGGACGGAGGAGAGCGCATCCAGCCGGTTCGGGTCGCGGGTGTACCGGGAGAGGTTGAAGCAGATCCCGCAGGCCACGAGGAGCACGAACAGGGAAGAGCCGCCGAAGCTCAGGAACGGAAGCGGGACTCCCACTACTGGGAGCACGCCGGAGACAGCACCGATGTTCATCGTGGCCTGGGCGGCGACCCACGTCCCGACACCCGTGGCCAGCAGGGCCCCGTACCGGTCCGGCGCGCGGGCCGCAAGGCGCAGCATCCGTGCGGTGAAGAGCACGTAGAGCGCGAGGAGAATGGCAACTCCTGCAAACCCCAGCTCCTCCGCCAGAATGGCGAACACGAAGTCCGTGTGACGTGCGGGCAGGTAGAAGAACTTCTGGGCGCTGTGCCCGATCCCCACACCCACGAGCCCCCCGGACCCGATCGCGATGAGGGACTGCACGATGTGGAACCCGATCCCCTGCGGGTCCTGCCACGGGTCGAGGAACGCCAGGAGCCGGTTACGCCGGTAGGCTTCCGAGAGCGCGAACGCGAGTGCGACCGGAACGCCGAGTGCCCCAATCCCCAGGAGGTGGCGGACCCGCGCCCCTCCGGCGTAGAGGAGGCTACTCGTGATCACGCACAGGACGACGGCACTGCCCATGTCGGGCTGCCGCATCACGAGCGCGCTCAACACACCCAGCACGACGAGCGGAGGGAGGAGGCCGCGGCGGAGGTCACGCACCGCAAGGTCGCGCTGTGCCAGGAAGTGGGCGAGGTAGAGCACGAGGGCGAGCTTCGTGGCCTCCACCGGCTGGACCGTGACTGGGCCCAGGCTAATCCAGCGGCGGGCACCGTTCACCACCACACCCACACCCGGAATGAGGACCGCGACGAGGAGGCCGAAGGACGCGAGGAGGAAGAGGAGCGTGAAGCGCCGCCAGGCCCGGTAGTGGACCCGCGCGGCGATCCCGAACGCTGCTGCTCCCAGTGCCATCCAGAGCAGGGTCCGCTTGAGGAAGTAGGCACCGTCTCCGTAGGCCTCCAGGGCCGCCACGCTGGAGGCGCTGTAGACCATCACGAGCCCGAGGGCGCACAGCCCTGCCACCGCACCGAGCAGGAGGGGGTCTGGTGCATGCCGACGGGTGTCGCTCACGTCTCCTCCCTCTGAGCCCCAGCCCGTGGCTCGCTGACCAGCGCGGTGAACACCTCCGCCCGCTCCCGGTAGTCGCGGAACTGGTCAAACGACTCGCACCCGGGTGAGAAGAGCACAACCTCTCCGGGACGGACGAGCTGTACTGCGCGCCGGACGGCGCGCGGCAGGGTTCCCACCACGAGCACTTCAGCGGGCAACTCCGAGAACGCCTCCCGCATCACCTCCGCACACTCCCCGATGAGGTAGACGGCCCGCACTGGTGCGGCGAGGAGGGCCTCCCGCATGGGCCGGAAGTCCTGGACCGTAGCACGGGGGCGTCGGCCGCCTGAGATGAGGACGAACGGCTCGCGCATCGCCCGAATCGCGGCCGCAGCCGCCGCCGGGTTCGTGGCGAGCGAGTCCTCGTAGTACCGGACCCCGTCCCGCTCGGCCACGAGCCACAGCCGGTGCGGTACCCCCCGGTACGACCGGAGGACGTCCGCCATCGCTTCAGGAGGAACGCCGACGACCCCTGCGGCCGCGCAGGCGGCGAGGGCGTTCGCGAGCATGTGGTCCCCGGGCAGGGGAAGGCGATCCACCGGCAGCACGCGGTGCCCGAAGGCCACGATCCACCCGTCGTCCACCCAGGCACCCCGCCCCAGCCGCCGCGGAAGGTCGCTCATCGCTCCGAAGGGCACAAGCTGGGCTCGGATCTCGGACCGCAGTGCGAAGCTCACCGGGTCGTCGGCGTTCAGGACCGCCGCGTCTTCCGGTGATTGGTACCGGAAGATCGTGGCCTTGCAGGCCACGTACGCCTCAAAGGAGCCGTGGTCGTCCAGGTGGTGGGGTGCGAGGTTCGTGAGGACCGCGACGCGCGGGCTCCTCCCAAGACCCAGGAGCTGGCGGTTGCTGATCTCCAGGACGAGCCAGTCGGTCATCTGGAGATCAGCGAGCCGGTACAGGATCGGAACGTGCGTCCGGTCGTTCCCGCTGAAGTGGGCCCGCAGTCCTGCTGCGGCGAGCATCCGGTGGATCAGGGTCCCGACCGTGAACTTCCCGTTGGTCCCCGTGACCCCCACGATGGGGCAGGGGACGAGGTCGAACACCAGGCGCGTTAGGCTCGTGCGCTCGACATCGGGCGAAAGGTCTCGGATCGGTGCGTTCTCGGGGTAGCGGAACCATGCCTGGGGCAAGAACACGACCTCGGCGTCCCCGATCCCCTCCAGGTAGCGATCGCGCCAACGGACGGGGATCGGCTCGGAGAGCCACCGCTCGATGGCCGCCTCACAGTCCGAGGGCGACATCCAGGCGTGGGTGCGTCGGAAGACCTCCGGGAAGGTGTCCGGCGTTGTGAGGTCGTGGGCGGTGACCGTCCGGATCCCTCGGTCCAGCAGGAAGTCGCACACCGCCGACCCCTCGGTACCGCTCAGGCCCAGCACGTGGATGGACCGACCCCGCAGTGCCCGAACCGGATCCACTACCGCCATCCCTGCCTCACCATCACGAGGGCTCCCAGTGCCGCCAGGGCGGCGACCACGTAGGAGCGCGTCACGATCCGCGTTTCCGGCCACCCCGCGAGCTCGAAGTGGTGGTGGAGCGGGGAACTCCTGAAGACCCGTCGGCCGCCCGTGGACTTGAAGTAGGCCACCTGGAGGAGCACGGAGAGGGCCTCGATCACGAACACGATCCCTGCGACGACGAAGGCGGCCTCCGTCTTGGCGGCCACCGCCGCGGCCGCAAGCCCGCCGCCCAGGGCCTGGGATCCCACGTCCCCCATGATCACCTGGGCCGGGTGGGCGTTGTACCACAGAAACCCAAGACACGCCCCGAAGACCGCCGTGCTGAAGACCGCCAGGTCCTGACGCCCCACGTGGAGGGCGATGGCCGCATACCCAAGGCACGCGATCGCGACGGTCCCCGCGGCGAGCCCGTCGAGCCCGTCGGTGAGGTTCGTGGCGTTGGCGAACCCAGCGATGAAGAGCGCGGCGAAGGGCACGTACGCCCAGCCCAGATCCCACGAGCCCACGAACGGGACCGTGAGGACGGTGGCCTGCGGAGCGGTGCGGGCCACTGACCAACCCACCCCGAGACCCACGAGGATCTGCAGCGGCAGCTTCTCCCGCGCCCGCAGCCCCAGGTTCCGACCGCGGCGCACGCTGAGGGCGTCGTCGACCCATCCGATGGCGCCGTAGGCGCAGAATGCGAGCACCACCGGAACGAGCTCTCGCGTCCACGCACCCGTTGCGAGGAGCGCCAGGAGGACGCCGACGATCATGAGCACACCTCCCATGGTGGGGGTGCCCGACTTCAACCGGTGGCGCGGTGGTGCATCCTCGCTGATGGGCTGCCGCGCGACCCGCCCCAACCACGGTACGACGACCGACCCGGCCAGGAGGACGGTCGTGGTACTCAACCCGGCGGCGAGCGCGAGGCGTTCCACTAGGTCCCTCCGAGAGCCGCGGCCACGTGCTCGAGACCGACGGCGCGGGAGGCCTTCACGAGCACTACATCTCCTGAGCGGACGACGCTTTGCGCGGTGCGGGCCGCTTCCTCCGCGTCCTGCGCCTGGAGGATCGCAGATGGACTCATCCCGGCCTCGCGGGCAGCGGAGGCGATCAAGGTACCGGCAGGGCCTACGGTCACCAGGACGTCCACACCCTCCTCGGCGCACAGCCGACCCACCTCCCGGTGGGCCTGCTCGTGGAGGGAACCGAGTTCCCGCATCTCGCCGAGCACCGCCACGAACCGGCGGCCGCCCCGCAGTGCGCGCACCGTCTCGAAGGCCGCCCGCACCGACTCCGGGCTCGCGTTGTACGCGTCGTTCACGAGGACGACGCCACCTGCGAGCAAGCGGATCTCCATCCGCATCCGAACGGGCCGGAAGGCCACGAGCGCCGCACACACCGCCTCAAGGGGCACCCCGCACACGAGGCCTGCGGCCGCGGCCGCGAGCGCATTCGCCACCAGGTGCCGCCCCGGTACGGAAAGGTGCACCTCACCGCAGCCCGACGGGGTCGACAGGAGGAAGGTCGTGCCCTCCGGTCCTATCCGGAGCTCGACGGCGCGCACGTGGGCGGCCGGATCGAACCCATAGAGGAGTCCCCGCGCACGGGTCCGGTGGGCCATGACGCGCACCCGGGGGTCGTCGGCGTTCAGGATCGCCCATCCGTGCTCGGGTAGGGCTTCTACGAGTTCGGCCTTGGCCCGGGCGATCTCCTCCACCGAGCCCAACAGTTCCAGGTGGGAGGTCCCCACGTTCGTCACGACGCCGATCTGTGGACGTGTGACCGCGCACAGCGCGGCGATCTGCCCCCGTCCCCGCATCGCCATCTCGACGACCAGGAACCGGTGGGAGGAGGAAAGGCCGAAGAGTGTGAGCGGCACACCGAGCTCCGCGTTCCACTCGGGAGCTGAGACGCGCACGGGTCCGACCTGCGCGAGGACGACAGCGATCATCTGGGTCGTGGTGGTCTTCCCCACGCTCCCGGTCACCCCCACGGCCTGTACGGGGAACCGGGCCCGCCAGGCGGCCGCGAGGGGGAGGAGGGCCTGAGCGGTGTCGGGTACGACGACCTGCGGGATCGGCACGTCCAGCGTGCGGCCGGTAAGGGCAGCGGCCGCCCCCCGCGCGCGGGCGAGGGGGACGAAGTCATGGCCGTCGGCCCTCCGGCCGCGCAGCGCCACGAACAGCGCACCCGGGGCGACGTCGTCGCTGTGCACGGCGATCCCGCAAATCGGGGTGGCCGGATCGCCCAGGAGCCGTCCGCCGGTAGCCTCGGCCACCTCACCCAGGGTGAGGGATGTCTCAGTCGCGGCCATAGCCGAGCTCCCGCAGCACCGCCCGGGCCTCCGCGCGGTCGTCGAAGGGGATCGTGCGGTCCAGGAGGATCTGCACGTCCTCGTGGCCCTTCCCGCAGATGAGGACCGTATCCCCCGGGCGGGCCGACTGAAGCGCCCTGCGGATCGCGGCCCGGCGGTCCGGCTCGACCTCGTAGCGGGCGGTCGGGGGAATGCCGGAGGTGATCTCCTCCAGGATCCGCAGGGGGTCCTCGGAACGGGGGTTGTCGGAGGTCAGGATGACCCGGTCGGCCAGCGTTGCGGCGATCCGTCCCATCTGGGGCCGCTTGGCGCGGTCGCGGTCCCCGCCGCACCCGAACACCACGATCACCTGCCCCCCTGTGAACTCCCGGGCGGTCTCCAGCACGCGGCGCAGCCCATCAGGTGTGTGGGCGTAGTCCACGATCACCGCGAACTGCTGGCCCTCATCCACCCGCTCGAACCGGCCGGGGATCCCCTCGAAGGAGGCGAGACGGGCGGCCATGGCGTCTAACGGGACACCAAAATGGAGGCCCAGAGCGATGGCGCACAGGGCGTTGTAGACGTTGAACCGGCCGGGTGTTGGGATGAAGAAGGGCTGTCGACCTTCCCGGGCGAGCACCGTGAACGCGCACCCGTCGCGGTCCAGCCGCACATCCTCTGCCCGCACGTCGGCGTCCTCGGTGAGCCCGTAGGTCCGGACCGGCGCGCGGCTGCGGGCGCTCAAGTAGGCGGATGCGGGGTCGTCCCGGTTCAGGACGGAGATCCCATGAGGCACGACCTGCTGGAAGAGGAGGGCCTTCGCATCCCGGTACGCCTCCATCGTCCCGTGGAAGTCCAGGTGATCCTGGGAGAGATTCGTGAAGGCTGCGGCCGCAAACCGCACGCCGTCTACCCGGTGCATCGCGAGCGCGTGGGAGGCGACCTCCATGGCCACAAACGACATCCCGCGCCGCACCATGCGGTCCAGGAGGGCCTGGAGCACAGGTGCCTCCGGCGTGGTGTGGGGGAGTCTCACGGCCTCGTCGCCGAAGAACGCCCCCAGCGTGCCGATCACCCCACACCGTGCGCCCCCTGCCTCCAGCACCGCCCGCGTGAAGTAGGTGACCGCGCCCTTCCCGTTCGTGCCCGTCACCCCGATCACCGAGAGGCGGTGGGAGGGATGTCCGTAGAACGCGGAGCACAGCGGTCCCATGGCCCGGCGCACGGAGGGGACGATCACCTGCGGGATCGGAACCTCCACCGGGCGCTCCACAAGGGCTGCCGCTGCACCCCGCACGAGGGCGTCCTGGACGAAGGCGTGACCGTCGTGGGTGCGGCCCGAAATCGCGCAGAATAGATCCCCCCGCTGGACCGTCCGGGAGTCGCAGGCGATCCCGTACACCTCCACCGTGGGATCGCCCATGACCGCGTAGGACGGAAGCTCGGAGAGGAGGTCAACCAGCCGCATCGTCCGTCGGGCCACCGGCCCGTTCCGGAATTATACACGGACCCAAAGCCCCTGCCGGTAGGGCGTCTGTGAGGATCTCCGTTTCTGCTCAAAGCCAGCCAGCATCTCTGGGACTGAGCACCCCACAAAGCTTCTTTGTGAGGTGCTCAGTCCCGCGGCGGCTCTGCGGCCGGGATCCCGGAGTCGATCCCGCCATCCGGCGGGATGCGCAGGTAGCCGAGGACCTGGCGCGCGATCCGCTGGAAGACCGGAGCGGCCACCACCCCGCCGTAGTAGGCACCCTCGGGCTCGTCCAGTAGCGTGAGGATCACGAGCTGAGGCCGGGAGGCGGGCACGACCCCTATGAAGGACGCCACGTACTTCCCAGGGAGGTAGCCCGAAGGCCCGGGTTTCTGGGCGGTGCCGGTCTTGCCCGCCACGGTGTATCCCTCAACCGCCGCGGATCTCCCCGTCCCGTCGATCGTCGTGCGCACCATCATCTCCAGCATGCGCTGGGCGACTTCCGGCCGGAGTACCCGCGCACCGGTGCGGGATGAACGGGCCTTTGCGACCCGGCCGTCTGCGGATCGGACCAGGGAGACGATGGACGGCCGCACGGCCACACCACCGTTGGCGATGGCCGCGACAGCCGCAGTGAGTTGGAGAGGGGTCACGGCGATCCCCTGGCCGAACGCCGCGGTGTACGGATCAGTGGCGGACCAGGTTTCCGGGGGCCGCACGATCCCCGGTGACTCGCCCGGAAGCTCGATGCCGGTGGGTCGCCCGAACCCGAACCGGAGGAAGGCCCGGTAGAGGTCGTCGGGAGTGAGGCGCGCGGCCACGAGGGCCGCCCCCACGTTGCACGAGAGCCGCACGATGTCCACAGGTCGGACAGTACCGTGGATCTCCCCGTGGGCCTCCCGGATCCGGTGGCCACCCGGCGCCCGGAGGAAGCCGGGGCAGAAGAAGGTCGCCTCCGGGGTGATGACTCCGGCGTCCAGGGCAGCAGCAAGCACGACGAGCTTGAACGTGGAGCCGGGCTCGTACGCGTCCGCGATGGCCCGGTTCCGCCACAGATCGGGCGGGAAGGCGGCGTACCAGTTGGGGTCGAATCGGGGCACGTTCGCCAGCGCCAGCACCTCGCCGGTCCCCACGTTCATCACGATCGCCACCCCAGACCGGGCCCGGTGCTCGCGGACGGACTGTTCCAGCTCCCGTTCGGCGACGTGCTGGACGACGGCGTCGAGGGTGAGGAAGAGATCGCTCCCGTTCTGGGGGGCTTGCACCACTTGGCGGCCCTCGAGGATCTCGCGGCCCACCGCGTCGCGCACGCGCACTGCCCGACCCGGCCGGCCCCGAAGGAGCCCGTCGAACCGCGCCTCAAGACCGCTGAGTCCCTGGTGGTCGATCCCCACGAAGCCCACCACCTGGGCCGCCAGGGACCCCAAGGGGTAGCGACGCTGGGGTTCGGGCTCGAACCCCATCTGCCCCGTCAGCCTCAAGGCGCGGAGGCGAGCGGTGACCTCCGGAGGGAGGCGGCGCGCGATCCACGCGAAGGACCGGTTCGGCCCTAGCCGCGCCCGGATCCGCTCGGCCGGGAGACCGACGATCGGTGCGACCTGGCGCGCGAAGGCGTCCGGGTCGGGGATCGCGCGAGGGATCGCGTAGGCAGACTCGGCCGGGACGTTCGTGGCGAGTTCGCGGCCTGCACGGTCGTAGATCCGGCCCCGCAGGGCGGGGAGCTCAACCCAGTCCTGCTGCTGGCGGATCGCCATGGCCCGCAGCACCTCGGATTGGACGGTCTGCAGGTAGCCTACGCGTCCGGCGAGGGCTACCAGACAGGCCACCCACCCCAAGAACAGCCACCGGATGCGGCCCCGCGACACACAGACCTCAACGGGTACCGGGCCCGTTCTCCGGGTCATCGGCGCTCCTGGGCGCTCGCCACACCTTCCCGGATCCAAGCAACGAACCGCCTCCACGGCGGCTCGTCCGGGTGCGCGAGGTCGTCTTGAGGCTCCTGAAGCGGGAGGGTGAGGACGACCTGCTGGTGCGGAGCCGGCGGCCGAAGCCCCAACCGCATCCCTGCCAGACGCTCGATCCGCTCGGGAGTGCGCAGGGCCGCCACCTCCGCCTGGAGGCGGGCGCGCTCCTCCTGGAGGCGTCCGACTTCCGCTCGCAAAGCCCGCAACCGATAGCCGCGCTCCGCCGCCACGGTGGTGAGCCACACGTTCGCCAGGAGGAGTGCGACGAGCGCGCAGCTGGCGCCCAACGCCCGTGCAGAGGAGGGCCGGGTGCGCCTCCGGCGGATGGGACGCGGCCGACGCTCCGGCGGGGGCGCGACGTGGGGGGCGGCGATCATGGGAGCTTCTCGGCGGCGCGGAGACGGGCGCTGCGGGCCCTGGGGTTCTGACGCACCTCTTCCGGAGAGGGCCGCACGGGCTTTGGCGTGAGGATCCGCACGCGCTCCGTGCGCCGCAGGAACTGTTTGACGATCCGATCCTCCAAGGAGTGGAAGGCAATTACGACGAGCCGGCCGCCGGGCACGAGGACGTCCACGGCTTGAGGCAGCGCCTGCTCCAGGGCTTCCAGCTCCTGGTTGACGGCGATCCGCAACGCCTGGAAGGTCCGGGTGGCGACGTCGATCCGGCGCGGCCAAGCCCGACGAGGGACCGCCCGGGCCACCGCCTCCCGCAGCTCCTCCGTTGTACGGAGCGGCCGGCTGCGGACGATCTCCCGCGCGATCCGGCGGGCGAAGGGCTCTTCGCCGTAGCGGGCGAGGATCTCCGCGAGCGCGTGCTCCGGGAGACGGTTCACTAGGTCCGCCGCAGTCGTGGGGATCGCTGGATCCATGCGCATGTCCAAAGGTCCTGTGAGGCTAAAGCTGAAGCCCCGCTCGGGTCGCGCCAGTTGCAGCGATGAGACCCCGAGGTCCATGAGGACTCCGTCCACGCGCGCAACGCCGAGTCCCTGGAGGGTCGCGCGCAGCGTCGCGAAGTTCGCCCGTACGAGGCGCACAGCCTCCCCGAACCGGGCAAGGCGGTCCTGGGCGAAGGCGATCGCCTCGGGGTCACGGTCGAGACCGATGAGGAGTCCACTCGGACCGATGCGCTCGAGGATCGCCTCCGCGTGACCGCCGCTCCCCACGGTGGCGTCCACGTAGACCCCACCGGGCCGCGGGTCCAGCCAACGGAGGGTCTCGGAGAGGAGGACCGGTGTGTGGGGCGACCCTTTCTCCCCTTCGTGCACGCGCAGGGATCGGGACCCGGTGATGGCTTGAGCCATGCTGCTTCCGCTACCTCGGGCAGAGGGGGAGGTCGACGGGTGCTGCATCTGCGCTGCGATCAAGGTCCGTTGCGTGCGCGACCGGGTCCCGGTCTCTGCGCGTGCGCTCCTTATAGGGTTAGCGTCTGCATCCGCTCCAACAGTTCGGGCTCCCTCTGAACGGTCTCGGCAAGGTACTCCTGCCAGCGCCGCTTGCTCCAGATCTCGAGCTTGTGGCTGAGGCCGACGACCACCACCTCCCGCTCGATCCCCGCGTGCTCCCGGAGGGCTTGAGGAAGGACGAACCGACCCTGGCGATCCAGCTCCACTTCTACGGCCGATCCCAAAACGTAGCGGACCAACCGGCGGTTCGCGAGGGGCTCGGCTTGGAGCCTCTGTTCCACCGCCTGCCAGTCCCGCTCGGGGTACACCACGACGCACCCGTCAAACCCCCGGGTGACGACGAACCGATCCCCCAGAACTCTCCGGAACTTGGCGGGGATGACAACGCGCCACTTCTCATCCAGGGTGTACTCGAACTCGCCTTTGACCATCTCCCCATCGCGGAGGGACCTATCTCCCCACTGCTCCCCACTGTTCCCCACTCATTCTCGACCCGGTGGAGGATTCCTGCCGTCCGTAGGGGAATTTTTCTGGAAATCTTCAGACCGTTTTGGGAACAGAGTTTCGTCGGTCAGTAGAGGAGTTCGAGGATCCCGCTCCGGTGGCGCACGACGATCACGTCTCCGCTCTCCTGGAGGCTCCGGATGGCGGGGGTGATGCGCTCGATGAGGACGGCCTGAAGGACGAACTCACCGCGGATCCTGCCTTCGAACGACTTTCCGCACGCAGTACAGTACGCACCACGCCGGGGCTCAAACGCCCCCCGTCCCTGGCTCCACCGGATGGTGACGTTGGGGACGACGTTGGGACTTCCGCAGTACGGGCAGTCCATCGGTCGATGTCAGGCCGTCTTTTGGGCCAGGGGAGCAGGCCTGTAAGCCGGGTTCTGTCCGCCGCGGAGTTACGCGGCGGGACGGCCATCCATCTTGGACCTCCGTTGCCGGAGGCCTCTAGCGGCCTACCCGGGGATCGGCGGGCCACCTCATCTCCCCCTACGCGGCCTTGCTCCGGGTGGGGTTTGCCTGGCCGGCGTGTCACCACGCCGCCGGTGCGCTCTTACCGCACCGTTTCACCCTTACCCCCGCACCGCCCGAACCCTCTTCGGGAAGGGGCCACCGGGCGGCAGGAGGCGGTATGTTTCTGTGGCACTTTCCCTGGGGTCACCCCCGGTGGGTGTTACCCACCACCCTGCCCTGTGGAGCCCGGACTTTCCTCCCTCCCTCGACCGGGAGAGCGGCCGCCCGGCCTCCTCCCCTGGCACCCCTATTATAGAGCACCCCACAAAGAGGCTTTGCCTCTTTGTGGGGATTCCGCTTGGGACCGGGAATGAATTCCGGCCGGTTCTGCTAGGCGCCGTTAGACCCGACGCTTCCGGACCCGGGTCCCCTTCGCCTGGTCCAGGGCTTGGTTCGCGAGTCGGTCCGCCCGCGCGTTCTCCTCCCGCGGGACCGTCCGGATCTCCACCTCTCGGAACGCCCCTAAGATCCTCTTCGCCTGGTCGTGGAGGCGACGCAGGACGGGGCTGTGCACGCGGTAGGTTCCCTGAAGCTGGCGGCCCACGAGTTCTGAATCGGTCCGTAGTTCCACCGCGTCCGCCCCCAGCTCAAGAGCCGCTTTCAGCCCTGTCAGGATCGCCCGGTACTCGGCCACGTTGTTCGTGGCCCGCCCGATGGTCCCCGCGATTTCCCGGAGGACCCGCCCCTCCTGATCCTCCACCACGACGCCGATGGCCGCCGGCCCCGGGTTCCCGCGGGAAGCCCCGTCCGGCCGGACGATCACCTTCATCAGGGGATTACCGGATCTGTGCCCGGATCTCCCCGCCCGGGTTCGCCTGGGTATGAACGTTCACGTAGGCGTTCCCTCGCTCGATGGCCTCCAGGAGCGCGCTGAGGGGTCTGCCCGCCAGGGGTCCGGTTAGGTTCTCCGCCCGGATGGTGCCGGTGGCGAGGGTTCCGTGGAACCGGCCGGGGATCAACGTAGGTGGAGGAGACGAGGGGAACAGCCACGCGACGATGGGACCGTTCTGACCAGGTGGAGCGACGTGGATGTGGGCCATGGTGATCCCCACGAGGTTACCGACGATGAGCCGGTACTGAAGGGCCGACCGATCCGGCGCCACCTCCAGGACGGCGATCCCGAGCCCCTTCGTACTGACGGGCGGGACCTCCTCGCCCCCCGAGAGGAACACCGTGTAGCTCACCCTCTGGGCACCAGCCGGCAGGGAGACGAAGAGCAGGCCCACAAGGACCGCAAGCAGGATCCGGAACGCACGCATGCTGACCTCCCTCAACGGGATCGTCGCGGACGCTCTGAGCAGACCCTCTCCATCTGGTCGGGGCGGGCGGATTTGAACCGCCGACCTCAGCGTCCCGAACGCTGCGCGCTCACCAAGCTGCGCCACGCCCCGACACCTCCATTCTACCCGAACTCCCCTTCGGGCCTCCGTTCGTCCCGACCCCGGATTGCCTGCCGCAGGACGTCTCCGGCCACGTCACCGATGGTGATCCGACCATCCGACGGCTGCGCCTGGGGGTACTCCGCAGGCTGCTGCCGCTCCCGCATAAGTCTCCGGACACTCAGGACCATCCTCCGGCCCTCCGGACGGAGCTCGATGACGACCGCCTCCACCTGCTGGCCGACCTGGAGGAGGTCTTCGATTTTCTGGCCCCGGCGCTCGGCCACCACCGAGAGGGGGAGGAACGCGTCCACATCTTGGAGTCGTACGAAGGCGCCGGAGGGCGCCATCCGGACGACCTTTCCGCGGACCACATCCCCTACTCGGTAGCGCTCGGTGATGTCCTCCCACGGATCAGGAAGGACCTGCTTGAGGCTCAAGCTGATCTTCCCCGCCTGCGGATCGATCTTGATCACCCGGACGCGGAGGTGCTGGCCCCGCCGGAGGACTTCCGAGGGATGCTTGATATATGTCCAGGAGATCTCGCTGATGGGCAGGAGCGCGTCCACGCCGCCGATGTCCACGAAAGCACCGAAGTCCACGATCCGGCGGACGACGCCCTCCCGCTCGTCCCCCTCCCGCAGGGTCGCGAAGAGCTCCTCGCGCATCCGGGCGCGTTCCTGCTCCACCGCCTGCCGGTGCGACAGGATCACCCGGTTCCGCTCGCGGTCCAGCTCGATCACCTTGAGGGGGATGCTCTCGCCCACCAGGTTCTCGAACCGGCGGCCCCGGACCCGCGACAGGTCGATGTGGGAGCCCGGCACGAACCCGCGCAGCCCGACATCCACCACGAGCCCGCCCTTCACCCGGTCCACCACCATCGCGTGGATCACCCGGCCCTCCCGGTAGGCCGCCTCGACCCGCTCCCAGGCGCGCACCGCGTCGGCCCGTCGCTTGCTCAGGAGGATGCTCCCCTCATCTGGCTCCACCTTCATCACGTACACGTCGATCTCCGAGCCCACCTGGAGGTCCTCCGGACTCTCCCCCTGCTGGAGCTCGCGGGGAGGGATGAGCCCCTCGGACTTCGCGCCGATGTCCACGAGCACACCCTCACTGTCGACGCGCACGACCGTGCCGCGGACGATGGAGCGCTCCTCCAATCTTGGTACCGCGCTTTCCATCGTGATCTCGTCCGAACGTTCCACCTGACGCTCCTCCGCCATGGCGAGCCTGCCTTCCCGAGTGTGACCTGAGGTCGCGTGCAGGCCATTATACCCGTCTTGCCGCGGTGCCGACAAGCTAGATCGGCCAGTAGTGCCGGAGGACGCTCCGGACCTCCCGGATCCGCGCGCGGATCGTGGCGTACGGCACCTCTCGGGGTACCGGCTCCTCCGGGCTGGATTCCAACCTCTCCCCGGAGAGGCTGGATAGGGTGTGCGCCACCGACCAGCCGAGGGCCCAAAGATCGTACCCGCCCTCCAGGATCCCCACGATCCGGCCCTCGCACCAGCGGTGCGCTCCATCCAGGAGGATCTGGGTGAGAACGCCGAAGGACCGTGCGGTGAGCGCCATGCGGCCCAACGGGTCGTTCTGGTGCGCGTCAAATCCCGCCGACACGAGCACGAGCTGTGGCCGGAAGGCATCACCCAACGGCAGGAGGATCTCCTCGAACACCGTGCGGTAGCCCCCCTCGCCCACTCCGGCCGGGAGCGGCACGTTCACCGTGAACCCTTCCCCGTCTCCGGCGCCCACTTCCCCGACGCGTCCGGTGCCCGGATACCAGAACTCTTGGTGCAGCGACACGAACAGCACCCTCCGGTCCCGGTAGAAGACCTCCTGGGTTCCGTTCCCGTGGTGTACGTCCCAGTCCACGATCAGGACGCGCTCCAGCGGATGGCGCTCCACGGCGAGCTGGGCCGCCACTGCCACGTGGTTGACTAGACAGAACCCCATCGCGCGGGTGGGCGTCGCATGGTGACCGGGCGGTCGCGTGAGGGCGAACGCCGCCCGGGTGCTGCCTCGGAGGGCCGCATCCGCCGCGTGCACCGCTGCGCCCGCGGCTCCGAGGAGCGCCTCCCACGAGCCCTCTCCCACGTAGGTGTCCGGGTCGAGCTGTCCTCCACCTGTCTGGGCGAGATGCCGCAGGCGCGTGATGAGGCTTTGGCTGTGGACCGCCTCTAAGGCGTCCGGATCAAGAGGTGGGGGTTCAACCCGCGCGAGCCGCTCCCACAGGTCGGCCTGCTGGAGCGTCCGCTGGATCGCCTCAAGCCGCTCTGGCCGTTCGGGGTGGCCGGGCGGGTTGCGGTGCCGCCAGCAATCGGGGTGCACGTACAGCGCGAACGTCACACCGAAGCCCTGATCCTACGGCCGGAACTCCTGGGCGAAGTGGCCTCCGACGTAGACCTGCACGATCGCATAGCCGAAGACCGGGACGACGCGCACCACCTGCTCCAGCGGGGGGTGCAGCCTTCGGTAGACCTCCCGAACCCCGCGCCGGTCAACCACCACGATCCGTACCTCCTGCGGGTCCCCGGGCGGAAGACGCACGACCACACGCACGCGTCTTCCCTCTCCCTTCGTGCCTCCCTCCATCGTAGCCGTCGCCTCGGGTGCCTGCACCCCTCCCTGCGGCTCCGGTGTCTCCTCCTGCCCGGGCGGGGGCGACGGTTGCTCCTGCGGGACGGGCGTCGGTGTCAGAGGCGCGAGAGTGGGTTCCGGGGAGGGAAGGGGTGATGTGGCGATGAGCACGCTCAGGCGGTCGGCCTTGCGCATCATCGTTCCCGCACGGGGAGATTGCTCCGCGATGATCCCCGGGGGGACATCATCCCGTGGCGCATAACTGATCCTGCCCAGCGCGATCCCCACCCGGTGCAGCACGCCCCGAGCCTCCTCCAGGGTCAGGCCCACCAGGTTCGGAACGGGCACGAGTTCCGGCCCCTTGCTCACCACGAGGTTCACGGGACTCCAGCGCCGTACCTGGCTTCCGGCCGGCGGATCCTGGGAGACCACGACACCCTTGGGAATCCGGTCGTCGTAATCTTCCAGCACGCTCCCAAGGCGCAGCCGCGCCTGGGCGATGAGCAGCCGGGCTTCCTCCAACGGGCGGTGGGCGACGTCCGGTACCTCCACGAGCTGCCTCCCTTGACTCAGCACCACCTGAACCACGCGGCCGGTGCGCACGCGCTGCCCTGGCGGTGGATCCTGATCCACCACCGCGTTCATGGGGTACCGGTCGCTGTACTCCCGGCGCAGGACCGCGATGGAGAGTCCAAGCCGCTCCAGTTCCTCCTGCGCCTGCGTGAACGGCTTTCCCCGCAGGTCCGGGACCCCGACCTCTGCGACGCTCAAGTAGCCGGAGATCACCCGCCACCCCGCCACCAGGGCACCGGCCGCGAACAGCAGCAGGACGAGGGCTGCGACCACTGGGTTCAGGGAGCGGCGAGGGCGGCGCTGGCTGGGACCTCCGGCAGGCATCTGCACGGTGCGCACATCCGGCGAGATCACGGCGGTCGGCAGGTCCCGCCAGTGGTCCGCCCGACCCTCGAGATCCTCCTGCATCTCTCGGGCCGACCGGTAGCGGTGCTGCGGGGACTTCGCCAGCGCCCGGAGGATGATCCCTTCTAGCCTGGGCGGAAGGTCCGGCCGGAAGCGTCGGGGGGGTGGAGGAGAATCGTGGATGTGCCGCAGGGCGACGGCGATCGGCGATTCACCCTCAAAGGGCAGCCGTCCGGTAAGAAGCTCGTAGAGGACCACGCCGAGCGAATAGAGGTCCGTCGCCGGACCGACGGGCTCGCCTTTGGCCTGTTCGGGCGAGAGGTAGTGCACCGAGCCCAGGACGGTCCCCGTCTCGGTGATCGTGGCGCTATCGGCGGCCCGGGCGATCCCGAAGTCCGTCACCTTCACCGCACCCTCCGGGGTCAGGAGGATGTTCTGGGGTTTGATGTCTCGGTGGACGATCCCGAGGTCGTGGGCGTAGGCGAGGGCCGCACAGGTTTCTGCGGCGATCCGTGCGGCCTGTTGCGGGTCCAGCCGGCCGACCCGGCGCAGCAGCCTCTTCAGGTCGGTGCCCTCCACGAACTCCATCACGATGTAGTGGACGCGGCCGTCGGTCCCGCTGTCCAGTACGGGCACAATGTGGGGATGGTGCAGGGCGGACGCCGCGCGGGCCTCCCGCTGGAACCGCTCTACGAACTCCCGGTCGTGCGCGTAGTGCTCGTGCAGCACCTTCACCGCCACGACGGAACCGTCGACCAGCCGCCGGGCCCGGAAGACCGTGGCCATCCCGCCCTGGCCCACGGGCTCCAGGATCTCGTACCGACCGGCGATGATCGTCCCCGCTGCGATCGCCATCACGGGATCCGTTGGAGGGCGCGCACGAGGACTTCGCGCGCGATCGGAGCCGCCGTCTGTCCACCGCTGCCCCCGTGCTCGACGAGGACCGCGACGGCCACGCGCGGCGTGTGCGCCGGCGCAAACCCGATGAACCATGCGTGCGGCGCACCGCCGGGAGTGGTCGCCGTGCCCGTCTTCCCGGCCACGGCGACTCCCGGGATCGCGGCCGCGCGTCCTGTTCCCCGAGATGTGACCTCCACCATCGTATCGCGCAGGATCTCCGCCACCTCCGCCGCGAGGATCCGCTCGCCCGCATCCGGCCGGTGCCGTTCCGCTACCCGGCCTTCGGGGGTCTGCACCTCCGCCACTACGTAGGGTTTCGGGAGGACTCCCCCCCGGGCGATCGTCGCCGCAACCACCGCCATCTGGAAGGGCGTGACGAGCAGGCTGCCCTGCCCGAACGCCATCTGGGCGACACCGTCCCCCGCCACCTCCGCTGGCGTTGGGAGATGCCCGGGGTCCGTAGGGAGCTCGAAGGGGAGCTGCGTCCCGATGCCGAAGGCGGCGGCGAACTCTCGGAGCGTCTGGCCGCCGGTTCGGAGTCCGAGCTGGACGAACGCCACGTTGCAGCTTACGACGAGCGCGTCCTCCAGGGTCACGGGTCCGTGCGCACGGCCTTCCCCGTCGGTGATGCGCTGGCCCCGCACCGCCACAAACCCGGGACAGAAGAAGGTGGTCTTGGGGGTCGCGATCCTACGGCTCAGGGCGGCGGCCATGGTGACCACCTTGAACGTGGAGCCGGGTGGGTAGCGGCCGTGGGTCGCGCGGTTCAACAGAGGGCTTCCGGCGTCCTTCCGCAGCGCCTCCCAGGTACGCTCCACGGCGTTCGGGTCGAAGGCTGGAGCGCTCACCATGGCCAGCACCGCGCCGTCTCGGCTATCCAGCACCACCACCGCGCCCGCCCGGCCTCCCAGCGCCCTGTAGGCTGCCCGCTGGACCTCGGGATCCACCGTGAGGACGACGTCGAGACCCCGTCTCAACCGGCGAGCGAGGGTCTCCTGGAAGACCTCCCACGGCGTGCGTCTCTTGACCCCCAAAAGGACGGGGTCCAGGGCAGCCTCCAGTCCAGTCTTCCCGAGCCGCAGGTTCCGGTACCCCACGAGGTGGGCGAAGAGCGGCCCCGCGGGGTATACCCGCACCGGGCGACCGGCGGTGAACTGGGTCTGGGCGAGCGGCGCGCGGTAACGATCGAGGATCGCCCCACGGTGGACCCGCTCTTCGGCCAGGAGCAGCCGGGGGTTCCGCGGATCCTGCGCGAGGTGCGGCCCTCGCCACACCTGCCAGTACGCCGCCACCAGGGCCTGCAGGGCGATGAGCCCCACAAGCCCTCGCGCAACCCTATGGATGCGCGCGGCCACGATCCACCCCGCGGTCCGCCTCCTCCCGGTGGGAGACTCCAAGCAACAGCCCCAGGAGGACGAAGTTGCTCACGATGGACGACCCGCCGTAGCTCACGAACGGCAGCGTGATCCCGGTGAGGGGCACGAACCGGAGAGATCCGCCGAGGATCAGGACGACCTGCACTCCGAGTACCGTGCTCGCGCCCGCCGCCACCAACCGGGAGAACGGGGCTTGCGCCCGCAGCGCCACACAGAACCCCCATCCGATGAGGAGGACGTAGAGGACGACGACGCACAGCACCCCCACGTACCCGAGCTCCTCCCCGATGGCCGCGAGGATGAGGTCGGTGTGGGCCGCGGGCACGAGATCCGGATGCCCCAACCCCAGCCCGGTCCCCACGATCCCGCCGCTTCCGAGGGCGAACAGCGCCTGCGCCGTCTGGTAGCCAACGCCCGGAAGGTCCCGCCACGGATCCAGCCATGCGTCCAGACGGACGCGGACGTGCGGGAAGAGGGCATAGCAGATGCCTCCTCCCACGAGGAAGCTCACCGCACCGGCCGCCACGTAGTCCGCCCGGCCCGTTCCCAGGTAGACCATCACGAGGACGATCACGAAGTACAGGAGCGCACCACCCAGATCCCGCTGGATCACCAGCATGAGGAGGCTCAACCCCAACACCGCGCCGAGAGGGGCAAGGGCCCGCAGCTCCACGTCGTGCGGTAGGTGCGGGATCAGGACCGGCTGGTGCTCACAGAGGTAGGCAGCGAGGAACAACACGAGCAAGACCTTCACGGCCTCCGACGGCTGAAAACTCACGGCCCCCAGATCGATCCACTGCCGCGCTCCACCCCGTTCCGTGCCAAATAGGAGCGCGCTCCCGAGCAGGACGGTGGCTCCTGCGGCCCACAGGTACCGGTACCGGCCGAGGCGGTCGGGGTCACAGGCCAGGCGGTACGTGAGCAGCATCACTCCAAGGCCCAACAGGATCCAGCCGGCCTGCCGGACCATTCCGGTTGGCTGCAACCGGAAGATCTCCATGAGGCCCAACCCGCTCAACCCCATGACCACCGGGAGGGCGAACCCATCCCCCCGGAATCCGAAGGAGTTCAGGACCACGTGGATGAGGGGAAACCCAAGGAGGACGAGACCGGCCAGGAGGAGTTCCCACGGTGTCCCGTCCGGGCGAGCCGCCCGGACCAGCACGAGGCCACCCAGCGTCACCGCAAGACCCAGCCCGTACAGCACGAGCATGTCACGAGCGTTCTTCATTTGGGCCATCGGAACCGGAGGGTCACGCGGCCGATGCGGAGCTGGTCCCCGTCCTCCAGCGGTGCCGGCGCTTCGAGGCGTCGGCCATTGAGGAACGTGCCGTTCTTGGAGCCCAGGTCCTCGACCCAGAAGTGGCTCCCTCGAACCACGAGCCGCGCGTGCTGGGCGCTCGTGAACTCGTCGGGCAGGACCACCTCGGCTGATGGGGAACGGCCGATCACCGCACCGGAGGTCACGACGAACAGCCTTCCCCGGAGCTCGGGACTTGCCTCCTCCACCACCAGGGTTGCGCATCGCGCGACCTCCTCGGCGGCGGCCGCCCGCAGGCCATCCTGGACGACCCGCACCGCACGGTACGTGAACAGGAGCAGGAACGCCAGGAGAACGTAGCGCAGGAGTTGCAGCCCGAGCTCGCTCACTCCTCTCCCTCCCGGTACTCCAGGACCGTCGCGCCGATCCGGATCCGATCGCCCGGGCTCAGGGGGTGGACGGTGACCCGGCGGTCGTTCACGAAGGTGCCGTTCGTGGAATTCAGGTCGTGGAGCTCGAGGCCGTCTTCCGTCCATTCAATCCGGAGGTGCTGCCGCGAGACCGCAGGGTCTGCGATCACCACGTCGCAGTCCTCCCGGCGCCCGACCACGGTGCGCCCCGGCCGCAACGGGAACTGCACCCCCGTCTGCACGCCCTCTACCACCGCGAGTACCCTCCGGCCTCCCACCTGGTACAGACGGGTGGGCTCGTCTTTCGCTTCGGTCTGCTCGCCCGGCCCGGGCACGATCTGTGCTCGGATCCGCACCTGACCCGCGGGGACATCTCGGCCGTCGACGAACCGCACGCGAACGGGCCCGACGAGCGTGTAGCGCTTGCGGTCCGCGTACTCCCGGAGGAAGGAGGCCATCTCCTCCCCGAGCGCCTCCGCGAGGCTGTGAACGTGCTCCAGGTCCTGAGGGTGGAGGGCGACTTGGAACTCGTTTGGGACGTAGACTCGGGAGACGCTCACCGTGCGGTGCCGGTCCATCGCCCGGGTGAGGTGGCGGGCGATCTCCACCGGGTGCACCGGTCCTTGGACCGTCCGCTGAACGAGTCCCTCGATCCACGCCTCCAGCCGCCGTTCCCACCGGTCAAACAGAGTCATCCGCGGATCCCCTCACGTGGATTCGGGTGGGCGTGCGACCTGGGGTGAAGGCCTCTTTGAGCTGGCCGCACGCGGCCAGGATCTCGGTCCCCCGCTCGATCCGCACCGTAGTGGGGATCCCGTAGGCCCGTACAATCCGGGCGAACGCCCGCACGCGGTCGGGGTCCGGCCTCCGGTAGGCTAGGCCGGGGACCGGGTTCCACGGGATGAGGTTCAGGTGGCAGAGCATCCCCCGCACGAGGCGCCCGAGCCCGTGGGCCTCCTCGGGCGTGTCGTTCAGGCCGGCCAGGAGGACGTACTCGAAGGTGATCCGGCGCCGGGTGCGGCCCACGTAGGTCCGGCACGCCTCCAGGAGCTCTCCAATCGGGTAGCGCAGGGCAAGCGGGACAAGCTGCGCCCGCAGGTCGTCCCGCGGTGCATGGAGGGAGACCGCCAGCGTGATGGGGAGCCCTTCCTCCGCGAGGCGGCGGATCTGCGGTACTAGGCCGACCGTAGAGACCGTGATCCTCCGGGCGCTCAGGGCAAGTCCGTAGGGTGCGTGCAGAAGCCGGATGGCCCGCACCGTCGCCCCGTAGTTCGCCAGCGGCTCACCCATCCCCATGAACACCACGTGGGTCGCCCGCTCCCCCTGGTCCTGCTGCATCGTCCGCACCTGGTCCACGATCTCGCCAGCCGTGAGGTTCCGGGTGAGGCCCGCAAGACCCGTGGCACAGAACGTGCAGGCCATGGCGCAGCCCACCTGGGTCGACACGCACACGCTGCGCCGGCCGTCCCGGTAGCGCATCCACACGCTCTCGATCGTGCTCCCGTCCGGACAGGCAAGGAGGTACTTGGTCGTCGTCCCATCGGCGGATGTAACCCGGCGTCGGATCTCAAGACAGGTGATGCGGACGTGTTCTTCTAGCCGGGCCCGCAGTGCCTTCGGCAGGTCGGTCATCTCCTCGAAGGAGCACGCACCCCGCGCATGGACCCACCGGGCCACCTGCCGGCCCCGGTAGGCCGGCTCCCCCAAAGACACGAGGAGGGATGTGATCTCCGCCTCCGTCATGGACCGGAGGTCGGGGACCGCCCGTTGGGGCGTGTCCTGAGGGTGGAGGGCGACGCTCACGGTGTACGCCTCAGCCTCGCGATGAAGAAGCCGTCCGTCCCGTGCACGGGCGGGAGCAGCGTCAACCATCCCTCGGCCGCCTCGAGCGTCCCGCCGCGCCAGGGGATCCGGAACGGATCCGGCTGTACACCTGCCGAAGCCATCCCCCATTGTACGACGTCCGGCCCCTCCTCCGGCTCCAGGGAGCAGACGGCGTAGACGAGGACACCCCCGGGGCGAAGGACACGCGCAGCCCCCACGAGGAGCTCCCGCTGGAGTTCGGCCGCGCGGGCAGGGCCATCCGGTGCGACCCGCCACCGGATCTCCGGCCGACGCCGGATCACGCCGAGCCCGGTGCACGGTGCGTCGACCAGGACCCGATCCGCTTCCCCCGGGAGTACATCTCCAAGCCGCCGGGCGTCGAGGACTCGGGCCTCCACGCACGTGGCGCCGGTGCGGGCTGCGAGCCGACGGATCGCCTCCACCTTCCTTGGGTGCACGTCACAGGCCACCACCCGCCCCCGGTTTTCCATGAGGGCGGCGAGGTGCGTGCTCTTTCCTCCGGGTGCAGCGCACGCGTCGACGACGACCTCGCCCGGTTGCGGGTCCAAGGCCCGTGCTGCGACCATGGCGCCTTCGTCCTGGGGGTACACCCAGCCCTCCGTGACGAGCCCAAGGCGCACGCCGAAGGGCCCGGATGTGACGCGCAGGGACTCGGGAAGGGAGCCGGGCTCTGTCCGCACACCGGCGGCCTCCAGCCGACGGCGGGCTTCCTCGGGGGTCGTGCGCAATGTGTTCACACGCAGGAACGTGGGCGGGGTTTGGTTGTTCGCCGCCATCATGCGTTCCGCCTCCACCATCCCCCAGCGGGCCACCCAACGGTCCAAAAGCCAGCGGGGGTGGCTGTGGCGGATCGCGAGCGCCTCCATGGGGTCCTCGGGAACAGGGGGCTCGCCTTCCCGGGCCAGGCGGCGCAGCACGGCGTTCACGAGGGCTGCAGTCCCCGGATGGCCGTACCGCTTGGCGAGGGCCACGGACTCGTGGATCGCCGCGTAGACCGGAATTCGCTCCAAGAACAGGATCTGGTAGGCGCCCATCCGGAGGATGGCCCGGACGCGGGGGGGCAACCGGTCGAGGGGGTGGCGTAGGAGGCTCTGCAGGGCATGGTCCAGGCGGAGCCGCCAGCGCAGCACCCCGAGCACGAGCGCGGTCACGAGGTCCGCGTCCTTGGGGGAAAGCCGCGCGGCCGAGATCGCGCGGGGAAGGAGGACGTTGCTGAAAGCCCCTTCTTCCTCCACGCGGTGGAGGACTTCCAGCGCAACCGCGCGCGCCGTCCGCTCCGGATGAGGGATCCGGCTACTCTTCCCGCGACGCGTGACGGATCGCCAGAAGCCGCAGGAGCTCGATCAGGGCACTGGCCGCCGCGGCAACGTAGGTCAGGGCGGCAGCCCCCAGCACCGCCCGCACACCCTCGAGCTCCCGCGGTGTCACGAGCCCAAGGGACTGGAGGAGTTGGATCGCCCTGCGGCTCGCGTCGAACTCCACCGGGAGGGTGATGAGGGTGAAAGCGACGACGCCCAGGAAGAGCAGAATCCCAAGATCCATAAGCCAGCCGCCCGATTGCCCGAGGAACATCCCGATCACGAACAGCCAGATCCCCAGCTGCGATCCGATGCCGGCCACGGGCACGATGGCGTTCCGGAGCGCGAGCGGCGCGTAGCCCTCCCGGTGCTGCAGGGCGTGCCCGGCCTCATGGGCCGCCACACCCACCGCGGCCACCGAGGGGCTACTGTACACTTCCGGCGAAAGCCGGAGGGTCTGGGACCGCGGGTCGTAGTGGTCGGTGAGCATCCCCTGCACCGGTTCTATCCGCACCGTGTGGAGGCCGCAGGAAGCCAGGATGCGCTCGGCGACCTCTGCGCCCGTGAGCCCACTCCCGCTGGGGACCCGGCTGTACCGGTTGAAGGTACTCATCACCCGATACTGGGCCCACAGGGCAAACAGGAACGCCGCCACCGCCAGCCAGAACAAGGGTCCGCCGTAGAGGAACATCCTCACACCTCCGCGGCTATTGTACCCGAACGGTTCAGTCCGAGCACCTCCCCGGGCCGTAGACCGTGTCCCCGAACGTAGGCGTCCGCCGGCATCCGCCGGCCGCCTGCGGGCTGTACCTCCAGGATCTCCAGCGCCCCACCTCCGGTGGCCACCACAAACCCCTGGGGCGTGATCTGGACCACCGTGCCGGGCCCCGCCGTGTCGTGGGGCGTGGCCTCCTTCCACACGCGCGCCCGCCACACCTTGAGGAGTTGACCTTGGCGCGTCGTGAAGGCCCCAGGCCAGGGGACCATCGCCCGCACGTGCCGCTCGATCCGGTCGGCCGGATCCGTCCAGCGGATCCGGCCATCCTCCTTGGTGAGCTTCCCGAAGTACGTGGCCTGCTCTTCGTCTTGCGGACGCACTTCAACGGTCCCCGTTTCGATCGCCTCCAGGGTGCGGAGGAGGAGGCGCGCGGCGAGCTCGCTCAGGCGCACCTCGAGGGTGGCCGCGGTATCCGTCGGCTCGATGGGCACAGCCTCCTGGGCTAGGATCGGGCCGGCATCAAGCGCCTCGGTGAGCCGGATGATCGTGACCCCTGTTTGGGTCTCGCCGTGCAGGATCGCCCGCGCGATGGGCGCTGCACCCCGGTAGCGGGGAAGGAGGGAGGGATGGACGTTGATGAACCCGCGGGGCGGGAGGTCCAGCAGCCATCGGGGGATGAGCTTCCCGTAGGCCACCACCACGCCGATCTCCGGCCCAAGGCGCAAGAGTTCCTCCCGCACGTCCCGGAGGCGCTCCGGCTGGAGCACCGCAACTCCCAGCTCCCGCGCCCGGACGGCCACCGGCGGAGGGCTGAGACGCCGACCGCGGCCGGCCGGCCGGTCCGGCTGGGTGATGACCGCCACGATCTCGTGGGCGCGGTGGAGGGCGTCCAGGGAGGGGATGGCGAACTGGGGGGTGCCGAAGAAGAGGACCTTCAGCCGACGACCTCCAGCGCCTCTGCCACCTCGACCCGGTGGATGTGCTCGGGTCGCTCCACGCGGTCCGTGATGAGGATCCCGTCCAGATGGTCGATCTCGTGCTGGAAGATCCGTGCAAGCCACCCCTCCGCCTGGATCAGGACGCCACGACCTCTCCGGTTCTTGCCCCGGACCACGACCCGTTGAGCGCGCCGGAGGTCACAGAATACACCCGGGATCGAAAGGCACCCCTCCCGCCCCCACTCTTCACCCTCCTGCTGGACGAGCTCCGGGTCGCTCAACTGGTAGAGCTTGCCCTCGTACTCCACCACGATGATCCGGCGGTCAATCCCCACCTGAGGGGCGGCCAGTCCGACGCCGGGTGCGGCCCGCATCACCCGTACCATCTCGTCCATGATCCGCTGGACCTCCGGCGTCACCGTCCCGACGGGCTTCGCGCGCCGCCGCAGGACTGCACTTCTGGGATGGTCTACCGTGATGATCTGCACATCGGTAATTCTACAGCATCTCGACCGGATCCACGTCCACCACGACCCGCACCCCCCGCGGCGGCCGCAAGGGAAGTCCCCAACAGGCCCGCAAGGCTTCCCGCACGCGCTCCCGCGCTCGGTCCGGCTCCACGGATCGCACCACGACCTGCCACCGGTACCACCCCCGCAACCGGTGCAACGGTGCCGGCGAGGGGCCCAGCACCTCGGGGTCTTCTGTGGACCGTCCTGAGGCGAGATCGTCCGCTGCTGTGGTGGTGCGTGTTGCGGCTTCGGCGAAGGCGCAAGCCGCCCGCTCCGCGCCGAGCGGCGTGCGGCCGGCGACGATCACACTGACCAGGGAGGTGTAGGGGGGGTATCGGTGGACCTGCCGCGATGCGATCTCCGCCTCGAAGAAGGCGAGGTAGTCGTGGTGCGCTGCGGCGCGGATGGCGGGGTGGTCGGGCCGGTAGGTCTGGATGAGGACCTCGCCCGGACGGTCGCCCCGACCCGCGCGGCCGGCTGCCTGGGTGAGCTGCTGGAAGGTGCGCTCCGCCGCCCGGAAGTCCGGCAGCGACAGGGCCACGTCTGCCGCCACCACGCCCACGAGCCCGACCCCGGGAAGGTCGAGGCCCTTGGCGATGATTTGGGTTCCCACGAGCACCCGGATGCGGCCGGCCTGGAGGTCGGCGATGAGCCGCTCGTGGGCGCCCCGGCGCTGCATCGTGTCGCGGTCCGCCCGCGCCACGGTCAGGTCCGGGAAGTGCGCCCGCACCTCCTCCTCGACCCGCTGGGTCCCCGGTCCGAAGGGCCGAAACCGGACACCGCCGCACCGGCTGCACCGCGAAGGCGCCCGCAGCGCTCGGCCGCAGTAGTGGCAGCGGAGTGTGCGGCTGTGGAGGTGATAGGTGAAGGCGACGTCGCACCGACGACACCGGGGGACCTCTCCGCAGTCGCGGCACAGGAGGAAGGCGGCATATCCCCGCCGGTTCAGGTAGAGGAGGACCTGGTCCCCGGCCTCAAGATGCGCCCGCATCGCCCGGAGCAACGTCACAGAGAGGACACCCTGCTCTGTCCGCATGTCCACCACGCGCACCGTCGGTAAGGGCCGATCCTGGATCCGGCGGGGAAGGGTGAGGAGGTGGTAAGTGCCCTCCTGGGCTTTCCAGTAGGACTCCACGGAGGGTGTGGCGCTTCCCAGGAGGATCGGTGATGCCGCCCGCCGGGCACGCTCCAGGGCCACCTCGCGGGCGTCGTAGCGCGGCACTTGCTCCTCCTGTTTGTAGGACGCCTCGTGCTCCTCGTCCACGACCACAAGGCCCAGGTTCCGGAGAGGTGCGAAGACCGCCGAGCGGGGCCCGATCACCACGGTGCAGGTGCCGTCCCGGATCCGACGCCACGCGTCCAGCCGCTCGACGGCACCGAGCCGGCTGTGGAGAACCGCGACGCGCTCGCCAAACCGTGCAGCAAACCGTGCGACCGTCTGAGGCGTGAGGGAGATCTCTGGCACGAGCACGAGGACCTGCCGCCCTGACCGAATCGCCTCCTCCGCGGCCTGTAGGTACACCTCGGTCTTGCCGCTTCCCGTCACCCCGAAGATCAAAAACACCGCATGCCTACGCCCTCGGAGGGCTTCGCGGATAGCCCCGAGGGCTGTCTCCTGCTCGGGCGTGAGGGTGACCGGTGCGGCCACCTCTTGGTACGTCCGGGGGAAGGGATCCCGGTGGAGGGGACGTCGTTCCTCCACCACGAGCCCTGCCCGGACGAGGTCCCGCACGAGGTCGGCCCGCACTCCTGTTCGGGGGACCTCTCCCGAGCGGAGGAGGCGCTCCAGAAGGCCGGCCCGCCGGGGCGCCCGCCGGCGCCACCGCTCCACCACCTCCTGGGCTTGCTCGGGAGGAACCGCCAGGCGCAGCACCCGCTCGGTCGGTGCTTCCGGGAGGTGGGCGTCGGGCTCGTGGCGGACCCAGCCCGCCTCCCGCAGCGCGCGGAGGATCTCCTCACCTCGAGCCCGAAATGCCCGGCGCAGCGCTCCTTCACTGGCACCCCGGCGCACGAGTTCCACAGCCCGGCGCAGGTCGTCATCCAGGACGGCCAAAAGGGGCTCGGCTTGAAGGCGGATCCGTCTTCGCAGGCGGCCCAGGGCTGCGGGCGGGATGGCGCACCGCAACGCCTCTTGTGGCGTGCACAGGTACCGGTCGGCCACCCACTGGGCCAAGGACCACATCGCCTCATCGAAGAGGGGTTCTGGGGTGAGCACGCTACGAATGGTCCGGGCCGGAACCGGGGAGCGGTCGCAGAACCCCACGACAAAGCCCGGCACGACGCGCCGGCGGCCGAGGGGGACGGCGACCCGCACGCCGAACTGCACGGCCTCTTGGAGGTGCTCCGGGATCTCGTAGGGAAGGGGCAGGGGCGAGTTCGGTGCTTCCAGAAGGACGAGGGCGTACCGCACGGCGAGATCCGGAAGATTCGCACTCAACCTTCGCGATCGGGCCTGCGTCTTCCTGTTCTGGGGGGTGCTCTTAGCCGTCGGTCGTGAGGATCCTGCGGATCGCCTCGAGGATCTCCTCGGGCTCGGCCATCCGGCCCCACCCCTCCTGTCCGGAAGCCAGCCGTCCGTAGACCGGGCCGACGAACCGGTACCCGAACCCCTCGAGGGTCTCCACATTCCGGCGGGTGGCCGGGTGGTGCCACATCTCCTCGCTCATGGCCGGCGCGAGGAGGACCGGCGCCTTCGAGGCGAGGACGGTGGCACACACGGGATCGTCGGCGAACCCGCCGGCGAGCTTGGCAAGGGTGTGGGCGGTGGCGGGAGCGACCACGACCAGGTCCGCCTGCGCCCCGAGGGCCACGTGGGGCTCGTCGTAAGGATTCGTGGGGGACCAGAGGTCGGTGACGACCGGGTTCTGGGAGAGGCTGCGGAAGGTTAGCTCCCCGACAAAGCGGAGCGCGGCCTGCGTCATCACCACGTGCACGTCCGCACCTTCCCGTCGCAGGTGGCTCACGAGGGCGGCAACCTTATATGCCGAGACCCCGCCGCACACGCCCACGACGACGCGCCGGCCGGTCACGTCCGCTCCCACAGCGCCCGCGCCAGACGCTCCAGGCCGTCGGCCACGGCCTCCTTCTCCCATCGGGCGGTGTCCAGGATCACGTGGTAGGGAGAGAGGTCCTCGAGGTCGATCCCGTAGATCTCCCGGTAGCGCCGGCGCTCGCTGGATTCCCGGCGCAGGAGTTCCGCGCGGGCCGCCTCCACGGGGATCCCTTCTCGCTGGGCGACCCGTTGCGCCCGCACCTCAAGGGGCGCCCGGAGCCACACCTTCATCTCTGCGGGCACGAGCCAGCCGCCCAGGCGCGAGTCCAGCACGAGGTTCCCCTCGCGCGTCATCTCCACCTGGAGGCGGTCCAGCTCCCGGTCGATCGTGTGGTCCGCTTCGGCGAGCTCGCTGAAGCGGAGGAGCGGAATCCCCCGCTCGGCTGCCCACCGCCGCATGATCTCGCCGGCCGAGAGGTAGCGTAGGCCCAGACGTTGGGCAAGCGCGCGGGCGGCCGTCGTCTTCCCGCTGGCGATGAGCCCGCTAACGGTGATGATCACGGGACGGGGGGGGTGGATCTTCCCCCTCGTCGCCGCCCTCGCGGGCGGCGACGCGTGTCGCCATGGTCTCGGGCTGTACCGCCGAGAGGATGATGTGCCCGCTGTCGGTGATCACCACCGCCCGCGTGCGCCGGCCGTAGGTGGCGTCAATGAGGGACCCTGACTCCCGCGCCTCCTGGATGATCCGCTTGATGGGCGCAGAATCGGGACTCACGATGGCGACGATGCGGTTCGCCACCACGATGTTCCCGAACCCGATGTTGATGAGCTTCGGCTCCAAGGCGCTCACTCGATATTCTGCGCTTGCTCGCGCAGGCTTTCCAGTTCGGATTTGATCGCCAGGACGGCCCTGGTGATCTCCAGGTCGCCCGCCTTCGCGCCGATCGTGTTCACCTCCCGCCCCATCTCCTGGAGCAGGAACTCCAGCTTGCGGCCCACGGCACCCTCCTGCCCGGTCAGGAGTTCTCGGGTTTGCTGAATGTGACTCCGGAGCCGCACGAGTTCCTCGCTCACATCGCTGCGATCGGCGAGGAAGGCCACCTCCGTCGCGAGCCGGGCCTCGTCCAGCGTGAAGCCCTCCGGTCCGACGGACCGGAGGAGCTCGGTGACCCGACGGCGCAGGTCTGCGGCATACTTCCGCACCACCTCCGGCGCCCGCGCGGCGATGCGGTCCACCTCGGCCTCGATGCGCAAAAGACGCGCGAGGAGATCCGCCCCAAGCCGCGCCCCTTCGACCTCCCGCATCCGCGCGAGGTCCGCCACGCAGGCTTCCACCGCAGGTTGCAGCTGAGCCCACACGCTCTGTGGATCCAGTTGCGCCTCCTCGAAGCGCAGCACTTCGGGAAGCGTCAGTAGAACGGTGAGGGGGATGGGGTCACGCATCTCGAGCGCCTGTCGGAGCTCTTCGAGGGCCACCATGTACTGCCGGGCGAGGTCCACGTCCACCCGGACCGTCCGGGCCCGTCGGGACGCGTCTTCCCTGATTATAGAGACGTCCACCCGCCCCCGCAACAAACGGGCCGCGAAGGCCGCCCGGATCCGGTCCTCCAGGGCGCTGAGCTCCCTCGGCAGGCGGACGTTGATCTCCAGGAACCGGTGGTTCACCGAGCGTGCCTCCACCACCCACCGCCCGCCCTCGGTGCGGGCCTCCGCCACTCCGTAGCCTGTCATGCTCCGGACCACGGGACCACTGTACCATAGGGGCGATGCCGCCTCCTCCACCTTCTTTCGACAGCGTCGTGCTGGCGGCCGTGGTTCGGGAGATCCGTCCCCTCCTCCCGCTCCGGATCGGCCGCGTGCTCCAGACTGCACCCCTGGAGGTGGTCTTCTCGCTGCGGACACCGGGGGCCCGCGGGCTCCTCCTCTCGGCGCACGCCAGCTGGTTCCGAGTCCACCTCCTCCAAGACCCAGTCGACCGGGAGGCGCTGGATTCTTTCGGGCAGTTGCTCCGTGCACGGTTCGCGGGGGCCCGGATCACGGAGATCACCCAGCCTCCCTACGAGCGGGTTCTCCTGTTGCACGTAGAGGCCCTGGACGGTCCGTACGTGCTCGTCGCAGAACTCATGGGCAAGCACGCGAACCTCGTCCTCGTGCGGGACGGCACGGTGGTGGGCGCTGCAAAGGTCATTGGTCCCGATCGGTCACGGGTCCGCCCGGTCCTGCCCCACACGCCGTACGTCCCGCCCCCGCCGGACCCCCGACCCCATCCCGGCGCGGTCACGCAGGAGGGCCTCGCCGAGGCGATCCAACGTGGACAGGGCCCCCTCTGGCGGCGGGTGCTGCACGCGGTTTCAGGGATCGGTCCGCTCGTGAGCTACGAACTCACAAGCCGTGCGTTCGATCCCGAGTCTGAGGACACCCCCCCGAACGCAGCCGAGCGGATCGTCGCAGAACTCCTGCGACTCGATGCGGACGTCCGGGAGGGGCGCTTCGAACCGCGCCTGTATGAAAAGGACGGAGAACCCGTCGCGTACGCGCCGTTCCCGCTCCGCTGCCTGCGCGATCACCTCGAGGTCGCCACCTTCATGAGCGAGGCGGTGGAACGGGTGGTCACCCATCGCGCCACCCAACATCGCCGGGAGCAGGAGCGTCGGAGACTTTTGCAGGCCGTGGACCGGGCTTTGGAGAACCGGCAAGCGGCCCTCCGGGAGGCCCAACAGACCCTCGACGCGGCGCAGGATCTCCCCCGGCTCCGGATGGCCGGAGAGCTCCTCCTGAGCTATGCTTCGGGGATCTCGGCCGGTCAGGATCGGGTCACGCTCCCGGACTATGAGGGCCATCCGATGGAGATCCTGCTCGATCCGGCCCTGAATCCGGTGCAGAACGCGCAGCGCCTGTTCGGCCGCTACGCGAAGCTTCGGGCCGCGGCGCGCGTGCTCCCGACACGCATCGCCGCGCTCCGGGAGGAGATGGACTTCCTCTCGACACTCCGGGTCCACGTGGAGCATGCCCGCACCGATGAGGACCTCTTCGAGCTACAGGAGGAGCTCACGGCCGCCGGCGTCCTTCCGCCTTCGGGGAGGCGGGCTCGGGTGCGGCCCACGGCACCCCCGCGGGCCTTTCAGGTGGACGGCTTCCAGGTACTGGTCGGCCGCTCAAGCCGCGACAACGACCATCTTACCTTCCGGGTCTCCGCCCCCGAGGACCTGTGGCTACATGCCAGAGGAGTTCCCGGCGCCCACGTGATCCTCCGGACCGGCGGCCGAACGCCCTCTCCACAGACCGTGCAGAAGGCCGCATCCATCGCGGCGTACTTCAGCGCCGCCCGCACGAGCGGTGCGGTGGACGTGGACGTGGTGGAGCGGCGGTGGGTCGGAAAGCCCAAGGGTGCGCGACCCGGTGTCGTGCTCTACCGGAACGAACGGACGGTGCGGGTACGACCCGAGCTCCCCGGTGCTACGGCCGCCCCTCCGTGAGACAATCCAATGGGAGGTGGAAGGATGTCACGGTCGGAATGCTGGTCTTTTCTTGCTCTCGTTCTGTTCGGCGCCCTCATGCTCAGCATCGCCGCGCCTGCCCGCGCGCAGGCCCCGGCGGAGCCCTTCAAGGACGTGCCACCGTGGCATTGGGCCTATGAGGCGGTGGAGGTCGTCCGCACGCGGGGGCTCATGATCGGCTACCCGCCGGATGACCGGTATGCGGCCCAGAACGCCGTGATCCAGGTGCTCGAGGCGTTCGCCCACCCAGACCATCCGCAGGCCGCCGCGTGGGCCGAGCGGTACCTCCTCAACCTGCCGCCGGGCTGGCCCGAGCCGTTGCGCCGGTCTGCAGTCCGGGCCTACTCGGTGGAGCGGATCAGGGTCCGGCTCCTGGGGGACCGCGGAACCGTGGAGTTTGCTGCCACCCTGCGTCTTGTGGACGGACGCACAGCCTCCGCCTCGGCCTCGGTGCGCGTGCAGCGCGATGCCGCAGGCCGCTGGCGGGCCGACTGGACGGATCTCGGGCGCGCCCTCCCGCAGAGCCGCTGAGGCACTCCGACTCCGGAGGCCGGCGTTGAAGTACCAGATTCTCGCCGAGACCTACGCCCGCATCGAGCGCACGAGCTCGCGGCTGGAGATGACGGAGCTATTGAGCGAGCTGTTCCGGAAAACGCCGCGATCGCTCATCGCGCGGGTTGTGTACCTGACCCAGGGCAAGCTCCACCCCGACTTCGAAGGAATCGAGATCGGCGTGGCCGAGAAGCTGGCGGTGCGCGCGGTGGCCCAGGCCACCGGGACTCCCCAAGAGGTCGTCGCCCGACAGCTCAGCCGGGAAGGTGACCTGGGTACCGTGGTGGAGAAGCTATTGAGCCACAAGACGCACAAGCCAACCCTCACGGTGGACGAGGTGTACGAGACTCTGGACCAGGTGGCGCGGATCTCCGGGGCGGGTGCCCAGGCCGCGAAACTCGAACGCCTCGCCCAGCTCCTGGCGCGCGCGACGCCGCTGGAGGCAAAGTACATCGTCCGCACGGCCACGGGCAAGCTCCGGATGGGCGTAGGCGACATGACGGTCCTCGATGCCCTCGCGGCCGTGTTCGGCGGAGGACGGCAGGCTCGCCCGGTCCTCGAGCGGGCCTATAACCTCACGAGTGATCTGGGCTACGTCGCGCAGATCGTGGCCGAGGGAGGCCTTGAGGCCACCCGCAAGATCCGTGTGGTGGTCGGCAAACCCATCCGGCCGATGCTCGCCGAGCGGCTCTCAGATCCCGAGGAGCTGTTGCGGAAGCTGGGCGGCCGGTGCATCGCGGAGTACAAGTACGACGGCGAACGCGTACAGATCCACAAGGACGCCAAGGCCGTGACGCTCTATAGCCGCCGTCTGGAGCGGATCACCGACCAGTACCCGGATGTCGTGGACCTCGTCCGGCGCTCGATCCGGGCCAAAGACGCCATCGTCGAGGGCGAGGTGGTGGCCATCGACGCAGAAAGCGGGGATCTATTGCCCTTCCAGGAGCTCATGCACCGGCGTCGGAAGTACGGGATCGAGGAGGCGATGCGCCAGATCCCCACAGCCCTCTACCTCTTCGACGCCCTCTACGCCGACGGCGAAGACCTCACCGAGCGACCGTATGCACAGCGCCATGCCGTCCTGGAGCGGATCACGCGGGAGGACGACCGGTGTCGTCTGGCGGCCTGGCGGGAGGTGCGCTCGGTCCGGGAACTGGAGGCGTTCTTCGAGCAGGCGGTGGCGGAGGGGTGCGAGGGACTCGTGTGTAAGGCACCGGGCGGCGTCTACCAGGCGGGGGCCAGGGGGTGGCTGTGGATCAAGTTCAAGCGGGAGTACCGCAGCGAGATGACCGACTCCGTGGACCTCGTCGTCGTCGGAGCCCTGTACGGTCGGGGCCGCCGGGCCGGCACCTACGGGGCGCTCCTCATGGCCGCCTACGACCCCGACGAGGACGCCTTCCCCACCGTGTGCAAGGTGGGAAGCGGCTTCACCGACCAGTTCCTCGCAGAGCTCCCCAAGATGCTCGCTCCCTACATCCGGAAGGAGAAGCCGCCTCGTGTGGTAAGCCGCATGGAGCCGGACGTGTGGGTCGAGCCGGCCCTCGTGTTCGAGATCGTGGGGGCCGAGATCACCTTAAGCCCCATCCACACCGCCGGCTGGAACGCGGTCCGGGAGGGGGCCGGGCTTGCGATCCGCTTCCCCCGGTTCCTCCGCGTGCGGGAGGATAAGGGGCCCACGGACGCCACGACGGTCCGAGAGCTCGTGGAGATGTACCGGAGGCAGCTGCGCAAAGTCGCAAGCTCGCCGGAATCCTCTTGACTGGGACAGATCGATGTGGTCTATTTATCCTATAGATTTTCCCGATCCAAGGGGAGGATCAGCGATGGAGTCACGCGCGGCTGTGGTCCCCACTGTGCAAGCGCCGGAGGAGGCGGCAATCCGAAAGCTCATGGCGTTCACCCCACCGCCTCCGCCGAAGGCCCTCCGCTTCACCTCCCACCCCGTGGCCCGCGCCCTGCGGAGGCTTGGGACGCAACACCTCTACGCGGACACAGCTGACCCCGCTGAGCTCCACGACCTCCTGCGGGCGCGCGAGGACGAGCACACCGTCACCTACTACGAGGAGGTGGACGGGAACACGACGAACCAGCCGCTCGTGGAGAAGGTGTTCGACCGGCTTCTGGAGACCGAGGGGCCGGGCACGATCCGCTCGTGGATTCAGACCCTCCAGAAGGAGAACCCCAAGCTCGGGCTTCAAGAGGCAACGGTCATCGTCTACAGCATCCTGAACGCACGGCTCGGGTGGGAGGTGGTCGGACGGTTCGCTTTAGGCCGCACCTGGCACGTGAGCCTCGAGCTCCACACCGCGCTGGGCGCAGACCGGGTGGGCTCTGTGCGGATCGGACGGTGCCTGGGCCGGGCGGTCCCCGGCGCCCTCGTGAAGGTGGCGTTCACCCCGGACCACCCCCATGCGTTCCTCATCGCCCGGGATCTGGAAGAGCAGGGGATCGCGGTGAACTTCACCGCCACCTTCTCGGCCCGCCAGGTCGTCGCGGCAGCGCTCCTATCGAACCCACACCGCACGAACATCTTCCTCGGCCGGCTCAACGAGGGCCTGCGGGCGCAGGTGCTGGGCGAGCACATCCTCCTGGAGGCCCAGCGCCACATGCGCCGACTGCGCGCCCGCTACGGCCTCCACACCCTGAACATGGGCGCAAGCGTGAGACGGGCCGAAACCCTCATGATCACCGCCGGCTGCGACGCGTACACGGTCCCCACTGCACCCCTCAAGGCGTTCCTGGCCCAGCAGGACCTTGTTCTGGAGGACCGTACGGACGCCGACCTCTCGGAGGAGTTGGGCGTGGACGCACAGGTGGTGGATGCCGTGGGTGGGATGAGTCGGATCCGGCGCCTGTATGAGGTCGAGCCGGAGTTCGTGGAGTTCCTCGTGGCGTTGCGGAGTTCACCGGAGTTCGCCCGGATGGACGGGGATGCCCTCGGCGAGCGGTTCGAGCGGGCGGGGTTCGGCGATCTCTTCTACCGTCCCTCGCCTGAGGAGTGGCTGGAGCTAAGGAAGAGCAAGCTCCCCGACCTCACCTCCCCCCTCGTTCGGAGGATCCCGCTGGACACGCTCATGAGCTTGCTCGCAATCGGGGACTTCACGAACTTCCAGGAGCGGATGGACGCGAAGATCCAGGGCATCCTGGAGCCCTGGTGAGGCGCTCGGGTGGACTCTCAGCCTCTGGCGTCGTCCCAGAAGCGCTGCTCGCGCCAGGGATCTCCCCGGAGGTGGTAGCCGGCCTGTTCCCAAAACCCCGGCCGCTCCTCGGTGAGGAACTCCAATCCCCGGACCCACTTGGCACTTTTCCAGAAGTACAGGTGCGGGACCACAAGGCGCAACGGCCAACCGTGCTCGGGCGTGAGGGGTCTACCGTCGGCCCGCGTGGCGAACAGGACGTCGTCCCGGTCTAAGTCCAGGACGTGCAGGTTCGTGGTGTAGCCCTCCTCCGCGTGCACGAGAACCCAATCCGCACCCGGTTTGCGCCGCACCTGAGCAAGGACGGCCTGGGCCGGAACCCCTTCGAAGACGAGGTCAAGCCGACTCCAGCGCGTAACGCAGTGGACGTCGCACCGGACCTGTACCCATCCCAAGCGGAGGAACTCCTCATAGGTCCAGACGCGTTCCTCCTCCACCGCACCGAACACGCGGAACGTCCACCGGGCGAGGTCCACCCGGGGCACAGTACCGTAGTGGAGCACCGGCCACTTGTCGGTGATGACCTGCCCGGGTGGTACCCGAGCTGGGCTGTGCATCCTCACGGCACCTCCAGGGCCGCGTCCTGCGCCTTCTGCCTCTTGCGCCGCACGACGAGGAACGAGGTGAGGACGGCCCCCTCGTACAGGACGATCATCGGGATCGCCAGGAGGAACATGGTCACCGGGCTCCAGTCCGGCGTCACCGCCGCCGAGACCACGAGGATCACAAGCAGCGCCGTGCGCCACTCCCGCTGCAGACGCTGAGGGGTGACGATCCCCAGTGCACACGCCGCGACGACGAGGAGGGGCGTTTCGAACCCGAGGCCGGTCGCCACCAGGAACCACGTGACGAACGAGAGGTAGTTCAGGGCCGTGATCTGGGGCCGGATCACGTCCCCTGCCTGGGCCAGCAACCATCGGGCGGAGGGCGGAAGGAGGAAGAAGTACCCGAACGTGACCCCGCCCGCAAAGAGGACGCCGGCGGCGAGCGACACCGGGACCAGCACCCGCCGCTCGTGGGGCTCCAGGGCCGGATCGACGAACCGGAAGATCTGGTAGACGATCCACGGCATCGAGAGGACGAGCCCCCCCGTGACAGCCACCCGGAACCGGGCGAGGAAGGGTTCCAGCATGCTGATCGCGTGGAGCTGGATCCCCCCTGCAGGCTGGAGCAGGACTCTGAGGAACCAGTCCGAAAAGGTCCAGGAAATCGCGGTAGCCACAACCAGCCCTGCAAGGCTCCACAGGAGCCGCTGACGCAGCTCCTCCAGGTGCTCGATCCAGGTCATCCGGGCGCCCACGTCCCCATCGTACCGCACCTGTCGTCCGCGTGGATGCCCCTAGGGAGTCGGGAGGGCCCGACGGTTGAACCGGTTCATGGCCACCTCAACCCCTTCTCGGAAGACCGTCTCCACGGCGTCTGCGGCGCGCTCCACGGCCTCCTCTATGATCGGCCGCTCCTCCGGCGAAAAGCGCGACAATACGTACTCCGCTGGATCCCCCTGCGGGCGGCCGATCCCGATGCGCACCCGAGGGATCTCCTGAGTTCCAAGGGCCTCGATGATGGATGCCATGCCGTGGTGGCCTCCGGCACTGCCCCGCGGCCGGATGCGGATCACTCCCACCGGGAGGTCCACGTCGTCGTAGACGACCAGGAGATCCTGCGGTGCAAGGCCGTACCGGCGCACGAGGGCCCGCACCGCCCGCCCACTCTCGTTCATGTACGTCTGGGGCTTTGCCAGGAGCACCGCACAGCCTGCGATGGTCCCCGGACCGACCAGGGCCTCCTCCTGTTCCTCCTCTACCCGGATCCCGAAGCGCCGCGCCAAAAGGTCGATGACCTCCCAGCCCACGTTGTGGCGCGTCCCGCGGTACCGACGACCAGGGTTCCCCAGCCCCACCACAAGGCGCATACCCGATGGCTAAGCTTCCTCCCGCTCGCGGCGGATCACCTCTGGCTGCGTCATCCCCTCCGCCGGAGCGGCCTCCTCCGCGGCCTCCGGTGCCACCACCGTGACCACGGTCTCCTCCCCCGGCGTGAGGATCACCACCCCTTCGGGCGGCCGGAGGTCCCGTACGTGCAGGGAGTCTCCCAGCCGCAGGGTGTCCACGGACGCCACGATCTGGGTGGGCAGGTCGGTGGGAAGGGCTTCGATCTCCACCTCCCGGAGGTGGTGCTCCAGGACCCCACCCTCGCGCACGCCGGGTGCCTCCCCGCGCAGGACAACCGGTACCCGGGCCCGCACGCGCTCTTCCAGGCTGATTCGGTGGAGGTCGACGTGGAGGATGTTCCGGCGCAGCACGTGGCGCTGGACTTCGGCAACCATCGCGATCTCGTTCCGCACCGTCCCGTCCTCCCGGATCACGACGTCCAACAGCACGTTCGCTCCGGCCGCCGTGTGAAGAACGCTCTCTACCGCCTTCACGTCCAGGGCGAGGGGCACGGGCTCCATCCCCCGGCCGTAGAGGATCGCCGGGACCTTCCCGGCCGCGCGCAGCTTACGCGCCGCCTGCTTCCCCGTCTTCCGACGGAGTTCCGCGTCTAACCGCACACGTTCCATGCTCATCGCCTCCTGTGCGCGTCGTGCGCGCCGCCCATTCTAACAGACCCGACCTGCTCGTTGGAGGGCCTCACCGGCCGGGTGTACCGAGCGGGATCCTCTTATTAGCGGGTGTCCTCACACGTTCAGCTCCCGCATCTCGCCGGTGACCATGTAGATGACCCGCTCGGCGATGTTCGTGATGTGGTCGCCGGCCCGCTCCAAGTGTTGGGCCACGAGGATCAGGTCCAAAGCCCTGGAGATCGTCCTGGGGTCCTCCATCATGTACGTGATGAGCTCCCGGAAGACCTGAGAGCGGAGGGCATCGACCACGTCGTCCTTCGCGGCGAGCGCTTCAGCGAGGGCCGGGTCCCGGCGGACGAACGCCTGGAGGGCGTCGTGGAGCATCTCCTGGACCAGCCGCTCCATGTACGGGATGTCCACCAGCGGCTTCACGGGCGGCTGGTGCGCCAAGCGCTTCGTGGCCTTGCTGATCCCTTCCGCGTGGTCCGCGAGCCGCTCGAGGTCGATGGAGATCGCAAGGGCCGAGGTCAGGACCCGGAGGTCGCTTGCCATCGGCTGCTGGGTGGCCAAAAGCTTCACAACCCGGTCCTCGATCTGGAGATGCATCCGGTCCACCACGTCGTCCTCGGCGATCACCGCTTCTGCGGCCTCCGCATCCCGCGCCTTGAGGGCCTCCACCGCCCGGTGGATCAGGTCCCCCGCGAGGCTCCCCATGCGCAGGAGGTCTTCCTCCAAGGCACGCAGGGCCTGGTCGAAGGCCTCCCGGATGTGCCGTGCCCCACCCATCTTCACCCACCCCCTATCCGAACCGACCGGTGATGTAGTCCTCCGTCCGGCGGTCCCGCGGCCGAGTGAACAGCTCCTCCGTGGGCGCGTACTCCACGAGCTCACCGTCCAACAGGAAGGCCGTGAAGTCTGAGACCCTCGCTGCCTGCTGCATGTTGTGGGTCACGATCACGATCGTGTAGCGCTGCTTGAGATCCTCCATGAGGTCTTCGATGCGGGCGGTGGCCACGGGGTCCAGCGCGGAAGCCGGCTCGTCCATGAGCAGGACCTCGGGCTCCACCGCGAGCGCCCGGGCGATGCACAGCCTCTGCTGCTGCCCGCCTGAAAGCTCCAGACCACTTCGGGTGTGGAGCACGTCCTTCACCTCGTCCCAGAGGGCGGCCTGCCGGAGGGCCTGCTCCACCCGCTCGTCCAGCTCCCGACGCGAGAGCTTCCGGTGGAGCCGTAGCCCGAAGGCCACGTTCTCGTAGATGGACTTCGGGAACGGGTTCGGCCGCTGGAAGACCATCCCGATCCGCACCCGCACCTCCACAGGGTCCACCTCCGGCGCGTAGATGTCCTGTCCCCGGAACAGCACGCGGCCCTCGATCCGCGCCGTCGGGATGAGGTCGTTCATCCGGTTGAAGCAGCGGATGAGGGTGCTCTTCCCGCACCCGGACGGCCCGATGATCGCCGTGATCCGGCATTCGGGGATCCCAAGTGTGATCCCGCGCAGGGCCGGGTGCGTCCCGTACCACACCCGCAGGTCCTGGGTGACGAGGACCGGCGGAGGAGTCCCCTCCTCCTGCCGGCGCGGTTCGACTTTGGGTCGGACGTCGATGGCCCGCTGCATCCTAAACCCTCACGATCTGTGTTCGGTTCCTGAGCCAGATGGCAAGACCGTTGAGTCCCAGCAGGACGACGAGCAGGAGGAGGATTCCGGCTGCGGCCAAGCGCTGGAACTCCGGCTGCGGGAGCGAGACGTAGTTGAAGATCTGGATCGGGAGCACGGTGAAGTAGTCGAAGGGGCTTTGCGGCAGGAACGGTACGTACTGCAACGCTCCCAGGGCGATGAGGGGGGCGGTCTCACCGATCGCCCGCGAGAGGGCGAGGATCGTGCCCGTGAGGATACCCGGCATCGCGTAGGGCAGCACGTGGTGCCGCACCACCTGCCACCGGGTGGCCCCCAGGGCGTAGGCCGCCTCCCGGATGGACTGCGGGACGCTCGTGATCGCCTCCCGTGCGGCGATGATCACGAGCGGCAGCACGAGGAGCGCCAGCGTGAGGGCACCGCTCAGCACGCTCTTCCCGAGCCGGAGGAGCTCCACGAAGAGCCCGAGCCCCAGTAGCCCGTACACGATGGAGGGAACTCCGGCCAGGTTCGCGATGTTCACCTGGAGCACGGTGAGCAACGGGCCTGGCCGCGCGTACTCCACGAGGTAGACGGCCGCCGCGACCCCGACGGGGAAGGCCACGAGGCTCATGAGCCCCACCACGTACACCGTTCCGATGAGCGCGCTCAGGTAGCCGGCCCGGTCCGGGAAGCGGGAGGGGAAGTTCGTGAGGAGCTCAGGCCGGAGGTAGGGAGCGCCGTCCCGGATGACGTCTGCCAGGAGGACCGTGAGGAACATGAGTCCGACCAGGGTGGCGGCCTGGGCCGCGGCCACGAACAGCCGGTCAAGCTGCCGCCGCCAGACTAGCCGCCGCAGCACTGCCGGATCGTGGAGGGCGACCGTCTCGCTCATGCGTACCGCTCCCGGTACCGGCGGACCAGGAGCTGTGGCCGGAGGGCCTTCTGCAGGTCCTGCGCCGCTGCGCGCGTCTCGGCCTGCCCGTCCTGGTCACCGAGAACGGCATCGCCACGACCGACGACGGGCTGCGGCTCGCGCACTTGCGCGGCCATCTCGAGGCCCTCGCCCGAGCCCTCGGCGAGGGCGTCGAGCTGCGCGGTTATCTCCACTGGTCGCTCATGGACAATTTCGAATGGGCCAAGGGGACGACCGCCCGGTTCGGTCTCGCCGCCACCGACTTCGCGACCCTCGAGCGGCGGCCCCGGCCGGCCATGCGGCTTCTGGCCGAGGTCGCGCGCACCGGCCGGCTCGCCCCGACCGGCTCGGAGGTGACCTCCGCGTGAAGCCGGTCGACATCGCCGAGCTCGCCGGGGAGCCGGTGCCGGACGCCGAGGTCGTGGTGGTCGGAGCCGGTGCGGCGGGGATCACGATCGCTCTCGAACTCGCTCGGCTCGGCCGCGAGGTGCTGCTGATCGAGGGCGGCCGGGAGGCACCCGACCCCCGGCTCCAAGCCCTCCACGAGTTCGACTGCGTCGGCCGGCCGATGCGCCCGAATTACCTGCCGCGGCTGCGCCAGCTCGGCGGCACTTGCAATGTCTGGTCCGGGCGCGCCATGCGCTTGTTGCCCGAGGATCTGCGGTCGCGCCCCGCGGTTCCGGACGGCGCTTGGCCGATCGAGCCGGCCGAGCTCGAGAGCCTTTATCCCGAAGCCGAGCGGATCCTGGGTCTGCCCGGGCCCGGCGCCTTCGCGGCCGAGCGCTGGCTCGCCGCGGCGAGCCCGGCCGAGCGGGCGCTGCTCGCGAGCGGCCGGCTCGTGCCGACGGTCTCGCTCTGGGCGGTGCGGCCGCGCCGCTTCGCCCGGGATTTCGCGGCCGAGATCCGGCAGAGCCCGCGCATCCGGGTCCTGTTGGGGGTCCAGGCGATCGGCCTGCGCGAGACGGCCGAAGGCGGCCGGGTCGAGGCCGTTCGCGCGCGCACGCTCGAAGGCCGCGACCTCGAGGTGCGGGGCCGGGCGATCCTGCTCGCCTGCGGTGGTCTCGAGAACGCCAGGCTCCTGCTCCTTTCGACCGACCGACGGCCGGAGGGGCTCGGCAACGGCTCCGGCCTCGTGGGCCGCTTCTTCATGGACCATCCGCGGGCGGTCTGGGGCCGGGTCGAGCTCGCGCCCGGTGCGGCGTTGCGGATGCTGCGCGGCCGCCCGGTCCCGGGTGGCAAGGTCCAGCTCGGCCTCGCCGCCGCCGCGCCGATCCGCGCCGAGCGCGGCCTGCTGCACCACTATGTGACGCTCGAGAGCGAGCAGTCCTCCTATGCGCGCGAGCAGTACGACGTCGCCGTGCAGGTGGCGAAGCGCCTGCTCCGCCGGGGGCACGCCGGCGGCCGGCTCGACCTGCGCGGTGTGCTC
>Ga0101943_1000348_pt1:57500-62500 | contig 88302 bp, 79 predicted proteins | sample DewCreD2012metaG_5_FD_75244 | JGI IMG/M metagenome (GOLD analysis project Ga0101943, IMG submission 75244) | Hot spring sediment bacterial and archeal communities from British Columbia, Canada, to study Microbial Dark Matter (Phase II) - Dewar... ... | reverse complement strand
TCAATATGCATCGCATGGCGCAGCGGCTTGCTTGCGTCAATCTCTTGCATCCAGACCGTTGATCCGTGCCCAAGAGGGTCAACCGCATTATCATCAGCCATTGGCAGGTAGCCTAGCACAGCGCGCCAGAAATCGACATCTATCTCATCCTGCCTCGCTGCAATTGCAACCTGTACCTCTTGAACAGCCGAACGATCTGCGAGTGCATCATATTCCCTTGCAACAGCCGAAATAGCCCTCGCAAGTTCGATATGTCGTGGCTCCAGTTGCCAAAGATCGCGCGTCAAACGAACGGTAAGAAAACCATCACCTATCGTCAACAGGATGTCCGTACCCTCAAGACCCGGAATTTTCGTAATTGCTTCGGCTAAGCGGGCCGCTTTGCCCAGCGATCCGACATGAAAGACAGCCGTTGCACCTCCGTGCAGTACAACCCAATCATCAATACCCTCAGCAGAAAGAAACTCCCGCCAACCTTGTTCACTCATGTTTATCGCCTCCTATCTAGTCAGCCGCCCAACGGTTTGCGCTAGCGGCGATAGGGCGGGGGTCGGTAAAACTCCAAGAGCAGGATTCCACTTGGGCGTAAAAAAGCCCGAAAATGCTACGGAATCCCCACCGTCCGCTGCACGCTTTGTTGTACCGCCTTTTGATTTTGGGTAGTGTGACTCTGGTTATAAGACACGCTGGAAGTATATGGTGTTTTGCTAAAAATGAAAAAGCCTGCGCGATTGGCAGGCTGGGGTAGAGGAGCGTTTTAGAATCCGCTAGAAATGAGCAGGATATATCGGCTCTGATACCAAACGAGGTAAAGCCCAGCGAGAATTAGCATGACTGCGCTGACACGATAAACATACGGCAAAAGTTTACGAAACCATTGGGCAACTGCTCCTTTGAGCAGGGCTGTCCCCAGTGCTACGCCGATTAAAACAGTCGCCATTCCGAGGGCATACGCGCTGAACATGAGTGCGCTAGCGATAAATCCTGATGTGGTCAGGCTTGCGCCCACGATGGCTAGAAATATTGGCAAGGTACAACTGAGCGAAGCAAAAGCGTAGCCGATGCCAAACACAAAAGCGGATTTTGGATTGCGGGCGCGCGAGTTGCCTATCTGTGGAACAGGCAAAGAAAACGGGAGGGACTTGCCCGCCAAAAGCCACAAGCCAAACAATACCAATACCATGCCCGTAATCAATGCGGCGAAAGGCATATACTGTACGATGAGGCGCAAACCCGCCGAAACAATAACACTCGCAATACCAAACACAGTTAGAAATCCACCTGTAACCAATGCGCCAAGCAATAAACCTTCGGTAGCGCGGCTGGTAAAGGTGCGTTGTTCATCGTCATCTTCACGCGCACCGAGATAGTACGAAACAAACGCAGGCAACATCGCCCAACCGCAAGGATTGAGCGTTGCTAATATGCCTGCGCTAAAGGCAAAGACGAGATTAACTCCGTTCATTGCAAAAGTTTCTCCAACTCGGTTTTGAGTGTCTCATGCTGTGTAGGGATTTCATCTCGATAAACGACTCGTCCTTCGTGGTCAAGAATGAGTGTGGTATCCAACGCTTGCACGGCATAAGCGAGGGTTACTTTCTGGTCAAAATCGGAAGCCCATACCAAAGGCGGACTCCCTGCCGCCTGCTTGAATTGCTCGATAGTCTCCCATGTTGCAGAGGGGTCTATGTTCATTGCCACAATGCTAATCTGATCGCCATACGCTTGTTTGAGTTCGCCTAGCGCGATGGCTTCGGGAATACAACTGCCGCACCAATACGCCATGAAAAATACAACGGTGGGTTTGCCGCGTTGTTCGGAAAGGGTGAATGTTTTGCCGTCCAGGGTCGGTACGCTGAAGTCTGGCGCGACTTTTCCACGTTCTGTGCCAACGTCTGCGGCAGGCACAACTTCGGGTACGGCGGGGAGTTGAACGCTAACCTGTGCGGTAGGCTGAATGTTGACTTGTGGGGGAAGTTCTGGAGCGCGTGGGTTTTGCCAGATATTCCAGACTATCGCCCCGAAAATGATAGCCGCTCCCAAGCCTGCCACAAGAAAAATAGTTGAAGATTGGGAAGGGCGTGTAATTTTTTGCGTCTGGGCCTTGCTACGCATGTTTGACTCCTTCGGTTGCGGTTTGAGTTGTGGTTCTATTGATAGGGCGGGCTAGTCGCGGTTCGCATTCGGCGGCGGGCCGACTCATCCAGCGGAAACCTAACGCCAAACTGACGAAAAATAGAATCGTCATCCCGCCATATACCCAACCGACATTTTGAGTAATCCACACGGCCGCAGGTGTTCCCGCCAACAAGGCAAGGGCCAGCGGCAAGACAATCGGAAGATGACACGGACAGGTGATAACGGAAACGGCAAACATGACTCCACTACGGATTTTTTGCCAGAGCATAACCAACTCCTTTATGCAGTTACGGCGGACTTTTCCAGCCGTTTGATCAAGCCGCGCACATTGCCCAAACAGCATGATCCTTGCGGGTTTCGTAAATCACAGGCACATTGTTCAGCATGGATGCCTGTGTTGATGTCGTCCACGATGGCGGCGCGAGTTTCTGACGAGGCGACGCGAATATCGCCTACCGTATGGTGGAAGCAATAACAAACAAAGACTTCTTCAGCGTCAGGTTCTTTTTGATAGACTCGCTCCCGGACTTGCCCGGTTGTAAACGTTTGCTCGCCATCGGGCGAGAAATAAACAACAGGACAAGTCTGCGTTTTGCAGAACAAGTATTCAACGCCCTGCACTTGACGCAAGCTCACCGACAAAAGGGCTTTGACTGTTTGCACCTGTACCGGCTTGCCTTTCTCGCCGCAGACAGGACAAGCATTCGTAGCGCGGGGTGGGCGTTGAAAATTCTGCGCGGGCAACTCACAAACGGCGTTCCCTGCCTGGGGTGGACAAAAACACGAGTCAGTCATTGAAAAACTCTCCTTTCTGGATGATGACCTGCCTTGTATCGCGGTAAGTCTTGAGTAAATAACAAATGCAATGCTCGCCGCTTGCGTCATCGCGGGGGAGGATTGCTCCTTCGGTGTAAAGTTGCACAAGCGAGTCGCGCAAGGTCAACAAATCGGCAATACGGTGGTCAATCTCCTTTAGTCGTTGAGCGATCGTGTCTAATACGCGCTGGCAAGGGGCTATTCCTTTGTCGCGTGCTGCGAGGATTTCTGAAATATCTTGCAGTGAAAAACCTAAACTCCGCGCGCTGACGATGAATTGTAGACGCTCAACGTCAGCGGGCGCATATTGACGGTAGTTATTTGCGGCTCGCTTAGGGCGTGGAAGCAAGCCAAGCGATTCGTAGTACCGAATCGTTTTAGGGGACACACCGGTTTTCTGAGCTAACTCTCGAATCAACATAGCGACTACTCCTTTGGAGTTTACACCTTCCAGTTGCTGGAATGTCAACCCCGAATTTTATTCAATTGTAGGCAGAATGGATGGAACAGACTAGCAAGGTATGAGAGACTACTCAAGGGTTTTAACGAGGCTTCGATTTGCGCGGGGCGGCCCAACGGCCTGCGCTTGCAGCCGCCGCCCGAAGGCCGGTCGGCTGCAACACTTCCTGGCAGGCTAGGCCTGCCTTCCCACCGGATGAACGGGCAGGGGGCATGTTCTTAGCAAGCGCTTGTTAGCCCGCCTCTCACTCCCATCGGAAGGTTTTCGAGGATACAAGGACACCTGCTATCAGCAGCAGAGTCAGGATTCCTACTTCCCCAAGATGTTTCGTCCATGGGTCGCCCATCCACAGACCCCGTAGTAACGTCACCACGTGGCTCAGGGGGAGGACCTGAGCCAACTCCCGGATACTCTCCGGCAGCATCTCGCGCGGGATGGCCGCCCCCGAAAGGAAAATCATCGGATAGAAGAGCACCATGGCCACAATCTGGGCCGTGCGGGCTGTGGGCAAAAGACCCGCCAGCACAAATCCGAGGGCAAAGAAGCTCATGCTGCTCAGGACAAAAGCCAACACTACGTTAAGGGGATTGCCATCGAAGCGCAAGCCGTAGACCAACTTGCCGGCAATCACCAATAGGACCATGCCCAACGTTGTCATCAGGAAGATGACGATCACTTGCGCACCCAAGATGCTTTGCGGGCGCAATGGGGTGGCCTTCAGCCGTCGCAAGATTCCCTGCTCTCGGTACGATGCCATAGTAATAGTCACGCCCAGCAGACCACTCGTCGCAATGATCATTGCCGTGTAAGCTGGGACCGAGACATCCACCGAACCATATCCCCCAAAGAAGGGGGTAGGCTCATTGCCGTAAATACTGCCGAACAGGAAGAGCATCATCAGCGGAAAGGCTAGGGTGAAAAATGCCGCCATCGGTTCCCGCAAGAAGAGTTTGATCTCTGTCCAGGTCAATTTCCAGAAACCACGCATTTGGTTCTCTCCTTCAATGCCGCATTTCTCGTCCGGTCAAGGAAAGGAAAACATCTTCGAGGGTTAGCTGCTCGGTGCGCAGGTCACGGAAACGCGTCCCACTGGATGTGAGGGCGTTGAGCACCTCGGCGACAAATCCATCTGTACGGCCATACACAATAACGCGTTCGCCAATCGTCTCAACCCGGGTCACGCCTGGCAAATTACTCAGCAGTTGCGGCTCGACCTTCCCATCGACACCAAATACAAGCCGTTGCTCCGCATCTATGGTTCGAATCAGATTTTGCGGCGTGTCCAGTGCCACGATGCAGCCGTGATCCATTATTGCCACCCGGTCACACAATCGTTCTGCCTCTTCCATAAAATGGGTCGTGAGAAAAACCGTCTTGCCTTGATCTCGGATCTGTCGCACCAGATCCCACATCGCCCGCCGCGCCTGGGGATCAAGCCCGGTAGTCAGTTCGTCCAGGAACACTACTTCAGGGTCACTGACCAGAGCCAAGGCGATGAAAAGGCGCTGCTTTTGACCGCCGGAGAGTTTCGCAAAAGGAGTATTGCGCCTGTCAGCCAAGCCTAACTGTTCCATTAGGGACTGCC
>Ga0101943_1000338_pt1 | contig 90003 bp, 75 predicted proteins | sample DewCreD2012metaG_5_FD_75244 | JGI IMG/M metagenome (GOLD analysis project Ga0101943, IMG submission 75244) | Hot spring sediment bacterial and archeal communities from British Columbia, Canada, to study Microbial Dark Matter (Phase II) - Dewar... ... | reverse complement strand
CGTCGATGGTCTCCACCACGGCGCCGATCTTCTCGCCCAGCTTGCCCAGCTCCTCGACGGTGGTGGCGGCGCGGGCGACGATGTCCTTGATGGCGGCCATCTCGGCCACCGTCTCCTGCACCGCCTGCGCCCCCTGCTCGGCCGCTACCCGCGCGGTGTCGCTGGCCAGCCGGACCTGTTCGACCCGGAGGGCCACCCCTTCGGTGACCGCGGTGACGCCCATTGCCGTTGCCAGCGCGGTACGGGCCTGTTCGGCCTGCTCACGCGCTTCTTGGGCCATGTCGGTGAGGGCCCGGCAGAGCTGCTCGATCGCCGCGCTGGCGGACTGGGCGGTGGCTGTCGTCTCCTGCGTGCCGGCGGCGATGCCCTGGATGGCGGTGGTGACGTGCGCCACCACCCCCTCGACCTCTGTGACGGCACTCTGCACGCGATCGGCGGCGTTGGCGACCAGGCCAGCGTTATGCTGGACGCGTCCGACCAGTCCTCGGAGACCGTCCACCATCTCCGAGAAGGCCTGCCCCAGCGCGTCCTGCGCGGAGCGGGGCCGCACCGCGCGCGTCAGGTCGCCACCGGCGATGGCGCTGGCCGCGGCGGTGAGGTCGCGCTGGGCGGCTATCACCGCCTGAAAGGCACGGGCGATCTCGCCCATTTCGTCCTGAGAGGTCACGCTCACATCGGCGCTGAGGTCGCCGGTCGCCAGGCGTCGCGCCGCACCCGCCAGCCCTCGGGCGCCGCGAGCGATCGGCCGGGTGAGCATCGCGGCCAGGGCAATGGCGAGCAGCGCGGCCACGGCGCCGCCCACGGTCGCCCGCTTCCGGACATCGGCCGCGGCGGCCTGAAACGTGTCGACCGGCAGCGCCGCCACGTAAGTCCACCTGATGGCCCCGAGCGGCACCACCAGGGCCTGATACGTGCGACTGCCGCTGCGCCAGGTAAACCGCCGCCGCTCCGAGGCGTTCACCGCGGGCGCCAGACCGTGCTCGCCGAGCGGCTGGGGGACGGGGTTGTTACCCCAGCGCTTGTCCTTGACGAGCGCGGCCAGAGTCTCTTCGCGCAACGGCAGAACCGGCCGCAGCAGCCACTCGTCGCGGATGCCGCCCGCCACCACCAGACCGTGTTCGTCCAAGAGCACGCCGGTAGCGCCGGCACCGATCCGCTCCCGGGCCGCGGCGACCACGCGTTGCACATCCTCAAGAGAAGAGCGCGAGCGCAGGACGCCGATCACCTTGCCGGTGCCGTCGCGCACTGGTATGGCGTGGAAGATGGCGGGCGTGTTGGTGATGGTGGAGATCGACACCCCGCTGATGAACGGGCGTCCCTTCATCGCCTCCTGGAAGTAGTCCCGCTGCGCGACGCTCTGTCCGACGTCCTTCGGGTTGCTGCTGGTGAGAAAGGTGCCGGTCGAATCCAACAATCCGACGGAGTCAACGTCATGGTTGGCCTGGTCGAGGCTGAGAAGGGCCTGTCGCGCCTCCTCGACGTGCTCGGCACCGGCCGCAGCACCGAGCTCCAGTGCGCGGCGCACGGCGGGTAGCTCCGCCGCGATCTGCAGGTCGTGCAGGCGAAGGACGTGCCAGCCGTGGATGGTATCGGCCACCATCTGCGCGTCGGCGTCTATCGCGGCTTCCGCCTGCTTTCGCAGACCGGCGGCCGCCGTGCGTGATCCGATCCAGGCCAGCGTCGCCGCCAGGGCAACGGCCAGCGCCGCGCACAGGCTTGCCACCTTGACCCCCAGCGGCCAGTCAGCGGGGCGCCATCGCCCGCGCACTGCCCATCGGTACCCCATGCCGTCTCCTCTCCCAGCTGGTTTCAGCGTGATCTTCGGCGGCCGGCCCGTATCAACCCATGGGGGGATATCCCCAAATCGCATTGCGCATCCGTCGATGGACGACAACGGGGCGGCAGGGATTCGTCCCGCCGCCCCTCGTTCGCACCGCTCACCGGATGGCGTTACGCCGCCCGGGGGAAGGGCACCACCTCGCCCCGCCGCTGCTCCGCCTGATCCTCCACCCGGAAGCGGGCGGCCAGGGCACGCAGCTCGCTCGCCGTGGCGGCCAGCTCCTGCGCCTGGGCGGCCATCTCCTCCACCTGCGCGCTCATCTCCTCGGCCGAGGCCGACACCTCCTCCGTGGCGGCGCTGTTCTCCTCCGCCACCGCGGCGATGGCCTGCACGGCGTCGCTCACCTGCACCGCCTGGGCGCTCATCTCCTCCGTCGCCGCCAGGTTCTCCTCCGCCACGGCACGGATGGCGGCCACGGCCTCCGCCACGCTGCGCGCCCCCGCGGCCAGCTCCTGCGCGGCGGCGGCGATGGCCGCCACCTGCTGGGCCGTGCCCTCCACCGCCGTGCGGATGTCGGTGAGGGCGGCGCCGGCCCGGTCGGCGCGGGCCACCCCCTGCGCCACCTGCTCCGCCCCCCGGCTCATGGCCGCCACCGCCTCGCGCGTGCCGGCCTGCACCTGGGCGATGAGGTCGGCGATGGCCTTGGTCTCCCGCTGGGAGCGCTCGGCCAGCTTGCGCACCTCGTCGGCCACCACGGCAAACCCGCGGCCGTGCTCGCCGGCGCGGGCGGCCTCGATGGCGGCGTTGAGGGCGAGCAGGTTGGTTTGCTCGGCGATGTCGTCGATGGTCTCCACCACGGCGCCGATCTTCTCGCCCAGCTTGCCCAGCTCCTCGACGGTGGTGGCGGCGCGGGCGACGATGTCCTTGATGGCGGCCATCTCGGCCACCGTCTCCTGCACGGCTTGCGCCCCCTGCTCGGCCGTGGCCTTGGCCCGGGTGCTGGTCTCCGCGACCGCGGAGGCGCTGCCGGCCACCTGCTCCGCACCGGCGGCCATCTGGGTGGTGGTGGCGGCCGCCGCCTGCGCCTGGCGGGCCTGCTCCTGGGCGCCGCGGGCGATGGCGTCGATGGCCTTGCTCAGCGCGAGCATGGCCTCGTTGGTGCGCTGGGCACTGGCGCTGTTATCCTGGGCGCCGGCGGCGATGCCCTGCACGGCGCTGGACACCTGCTGCACGGCGGTGCCGGTCTGGTTGGCCGCCTGGCCGAGCTGACCGCTGCTCTCGGCCACGTCACCGGCCGCCCGCTGGATCTGGCCCACCAGCCCCTGGAGGTTGCGCCGCGCCTGCTCGTACCCGTCCAGGGCGGTGTGCAGCTTGGCGAGCATCGCGTTGGCTGCTGCCGTCATCTGGCCGACCTCGTCGCGGCCGTACCGGGCGATCGGCTGGGTGACCGGGCGCACCTCGACGGTGAGGTCGTTGCCGGCCATGGCGGCCAGTCCCTGCTCGATGGCGCTTGCCTCATGCTCGCTGATGGAGGCCATCAGGGTCTGGACGGAGCGCACTCCGCGCGCCACGCCCCGCGCCACAAGGAAAGCCACGACCAGGCCGGCTACCACCGCCGCTGCCATCGCCCCAGTCAGCAGCTTCTCCGAGAACGAAGCGGTGGAGGCGGCGTCACGATACACGCGCTCTGCCACCCGGGTCTGAACGTCGAACAGACCGTTGAGCGAATTCATGGCCCGTTCAAACGCCCGTTGCCCTTCGCCGCGGCGCAGGAAGTCCGCCTGCGTGCTGTTGCCCTGGTCCTCGAGGACAAACACCTGGTCGACGGTCTTCAGGTAGGCTAGATACCCCTGCTCCCACATGGCGAGCAGGTCCTTCTCAGCCTGCACCAGGTACGTGGCCTTGTAGGCGTTCAGGTTGTCCTCAATCTGCTTGACCCACTTGTCCCTGCTGGCCTTGAGTTGCTGTCGTTCTTGCCCATCGGCGGTGGCGTATGCCCGCGCGGCCAGGCGCAGCTCGTACAACGCCGTCTGGGCGTTGCTGAGCTGAACCACCGGCTGCAGACGGTCCACGTACAGGCTGCGCAAGTCCCGCGAAAACAGCCTGGTGTTCTTCCAACCGATGCCGCCCACAAGCAGCAGCAGGGCCAGCACTACACCGAACCCCGCCAAGAGCTTGCCGCGGATGCCCCATTGCACCATGGATCGTTCCCCCGGACGTGGATTCCCGGCCGCGGCGGACGTCACCCTGCCGCGGCGCGGCTCGCTGTGGGTTTCGATGGAACCGGTGCGACCCTTTAGCGCGGCGTCGGGCTTAGTCGCCGGCGAGGGAGCCGATGGGCTGGGCGGCGCGACGCGACAGGCGCGGCGCCAGCGCCACCAGCACCGGGGGCAGGAACGCGGTGGCGGCCGTGAGGGCGTGGTGCAGGAGCCAGTCCCCATCCAGCAGCCAGAAATAGGGGATGTACATCAGCATGGCGGTGAAGGCGAACAGCGTGCTGATGAGGGCCGGCCGGCTGCCGGGGAGCAGCGCCCCGAACGGCACGAGAAATACCAGGTACCACGGCCAGAACCACCAGGTGGCGATCACCAGCAGCAGGAACACCGTCCAGAAGCAGGCGCGCACCAGCGTCACCAGGCCGGGGCCGGTGGGGATGCGGGCCAGCAGCAGCGCGTAGGCCGCCAGGTAGAGCGGCACCACGGCCAGCTTCACCACGCGCAATGCCTCCACCTCGTCCAGCCCGAGGTAGGCCATCAGCAGGGCGTGCAGCAACGAGCTGGGTGAGGAGGTATTGAAGGATGACTGGCGCTGGAAAGCCGCCAGCATGTCCGCACCGGCGAAGAAGGGGACGTAGACGACCACGCCCACCAGCGCCCCCAGCGCCAGCGAGAGCGCGATGTGCCGGCGCGGCACATCGGGACGGCGGAGCATCCACACCAGCAGCACCGGGCCGAGCAGCACCAGCACGTGCTTGCTCGCCACTGACAGCGCCAGCAGCGGGAAGACGGCCACCCACCACCGGCGCGTTACCGCGTACAGGGCGGCGAGCGCGAAGCCCACCATGACGATATCGTTGTGGGCGTTGCCGGCCGTCTCGAACAGGAGCAGCGGGTTCCAGCCGACGAGCACGCCGGCGGTGACGGCCGCGCCGGGTCGGATGCGCCCGGCCACCAGCATGGCCAGCGCGGTCGTGCCCAGCAAAAAGGTCACGGTGATCAGCTTCTGTCCCAGGAGGTTGGCCCACAGGCCATCCCCGGCCAGGGGCACGGCCAGGGCCGAGACGGCGTACCACACCGGACCGTACACCGAGGGGAAGTCCTGCCAGGCCGCCACGTGCGGGTAGAACGGGTCGTCCGGGAAGGCGTTGGGGGGCAGGACCAGCGGGTTGCTGTGGTACCGCCACAGCGTGCGCGCATCGGCCACGTTGTGGTAGATGTCATGCGAGCCGGCGGGGTTGATGGGCAGCAGCGTCAGCGAGAAGAGGAGCGTGCCGGCGAGCACGAGCGCTATCACCGCCCGGCCGGCCAGACCGCGGGCGGCCGCTACCGCCAGCGCGAAGGCGGCGAAGGCGACCGCCACCGCCGCCGCAAAGCGCAGGGCGCCGGGGACGGTATCGCCGAAGGCGGTGGCCAGCGGCTGGTCCGTGGCGATCACGACCGGCTGGCGCCAGGCGGCGAGCGGTAGCAGCAGGCCGCTCACCAGGGCCAGCTCCAGGAGCAGACCGGCGCCCGCCAGGGCGATCACTCGTCCCGACCGCCCGCGCAACAGCCTGAGCCTTCCCGGCCACAGCGCCGGGGCCGTGGAGACGTGACGTGCGTTCACGAAACCCGCCGGAGGTCTATCGCCCACCGCCTGGGACCAGCGACGCCCTCATCGGCCATTCTACGGCCCGTATCGGCCGCGCGAAAGCGCTCGCGACGGCTGTTTGCCTGCAAAGGGTCTGGCCCATGCGCTTTCCCATGCGTCTTGACCTCCTCTGGCGTCCGTTGCTGGCGCTGTTCGGCGGCACGCCGGGCCGTGCCTACGTGGAGGTCACACCGAGCACGGTGCGCTTTCGCTTCGGCTGGCTGTTTGACGTCACGCTGCCCCGCCCCGAGATCATCGATACGCAACCGGTGAAATGGCCGTGGTGGCTGGGGATCGGCTGGCGGATCGTGTTGAGGCCCTCACCCCGCCCTTCGGGCACCCCTCTCCCGCAAGCGGGAGAGGGGCCGGGGGTGAGGGCGGGTGGCCGTGCGTCTGCGCCGCCCACAGTGGGTGAGGGTGGCGTTCATCCCCTGGCGCTGCCGCGTGATCTGTGTCTCCCTGCAAGACCCGGACGGCTTTCTGGCCGCCCTGACGGCGCGGGTCTGACCTTTCCCCACCAAACTGCACCACATCGGGCAAATCCAGTCGCGGAGCGTCGCACGACCAAACGGGCGGCAGGTGCTGCCGGCGCACGTCCCGCGGTTCCATGGTAGCCGGCATAATAGCTGGTCGGAGGCCAGACATGAGACGGTTGAGGTGTATTGTGGTGGGGAAGCGTACCGTTGGTTGTGGACGTGAGGCGGCATGGCCGGCATAATCTCTTCCCTTGCCGGGGTGATCATCTGGACGGACCAGATCGAGCGGATGGCCGCCTTCTACCGGGACGTGCTGGAGCTGCCGGTGCACAGCGTGCGGCCGCACTTCGTGGCCTTTGAGCTGGCGCACGGGGCCCGTCTGAGCGTGGGCACCCACTCCGAGGTGCACGGCCCGGCCAAAGAGTCCGTGCGCGTCACCGTCAACCTGGGCGTGGACGACATCCACACCGCCTACCGCACGCTCCTAGCCCGCGGCGTCGTCTTCGTCCGTCCGCCGGAGCGGGAGCACTGGGGCGGCTGGGTGGCCTCCTTCCGCGACCCGGACGGCAACCTGATCCAGCTGCTGCAACCGCCGGAGACGGCGCCCGGGTGAGCGGCCAGCACGGCCCGCAGCGATTCGTGGCGAGCCCTCACCCCGCCCTTCGGGCACCCCTCTCCCGCTTGCGGGAGAGGGGCTGAGGGTGAGGGGCGCAGAACCGGCCACCGCCGGGCTGGAGGTCATCCAGGAAATCCTCGATCAGCTCCGCCAGCTCGCGCGGGCGCTGGAACGGGATCTGGTGGCCGACGCCGGGCACGGTGGCCAGACGCGCCCGCGGCTGGCGGGCGAGCATCTCCGCCGCCAGCGGGGCGGGCAGCACGTCGCTCCAGGCGCCGCGCACCAGCAGCGTCGGGCAGCGTAGCGCCTCCCAGAACGGCCACAGGTCCAGCCGACGCGCCTCGCCCGAAGCCAGCTCCTCCGCGATGCGGCGGGCGATCGCCGGGTCGAACCCGAGGCCGTCACACATGGCCAGGGCCGCCACGGCCTCGGCGATGGCGCGGGAGCCGGGCGACATCTCCGGCGCCGGGTAGGCGTCCACCACGATCAGGCGGGCGACGCGCTCCGGCAGGGCACCCGCCACCAGGATGGCCACGCTCCCGCCCATGGAGAAGCCGGCCAGGTGGCAGCGCGCGACGTCCAGGGTGTCTAGGGCGGTGGCCACGTCGGCGAAGTGGGCGTCGCCGGCGTAGGCGGCGTCGGCGGACCAGTCGCTCAGGCCGTGACCGCGGGCGTCCAGCGCGATCACCCGCCGCCCGGCGGCCAGCCGGGCCGCCACGGGCATCCAGTCGGCGCCGCTGCCGGTGAGCCCGTGCAGCAGCACCAGCGGTAAACGCTCCGCCGGGGCGCACGCAGGCGGGAGCCATTCCCGATAGGCCAGTGTCAGCCCGTCGCCCGGTACGCGGCCGGTGCGCATACGCGGCTCCATAGCGCGAGCGTAGCGGCCGGTCCGGGGGCAGACAAGCAGGCGCGTAAACGAGTGCTAAGGGCTGAGCGGGACGTGAAACGCTCTGCGCGCTCCTCGGTAGGCACTGGGAGGTGCCGTGTACCGCGTGCTGAGCTGCACGCCTCGCGCGTCGCGTGTGCCGGGCGGCTATGCCACAATGACCGACGATCCCAGCGTGAGGTGAAACGATGGCTTCCGGCACAATCGGTGTGCACGTGGTGGCTCCGGACGCGGCCAGGATCGTGGACGGCATCGTCCACGCGGAGGAGCTGGGCATCCCGGCGGTGTGGCTCACCACCGGCGGCACGGCGCCGGACGGGCTCACGGTGCTCGCGGCGGCGGCCATGCGCACCAGCCGTGTGCTGCTCGGCACCTCGATCATTCCGACGTTCCCGCGTCACCCCATCGTCACCGCGCAGCAATCGCTCGCCTTGGCCGCGCTGGCGCCGGGCCGCTTCCGGCTGGGCGTTGGCCCGTCGCACAAACCCGCGATGGAGGGCGTGTTCGGCATTCCCTTCCGGCGGCCGCTGGCCCACTTGCGTGCCTACCTGCGGGTGCTCAAGGGCCTGCTGCAGGAGGGCGCGGCCGACGTGGAGGAGGCCGGGATCGTGGCCCATGCCCGCCTGGCCGGGCCGCCGCCGGGGATACCAGTGATGGCCTCCGCGCTCCAGCGGCGCTCGTTCGAGCTGTGCGGTGAGCTGGCCGATGGCGCCATCACCTGGATCTGCCCGGCCTCCTACGTGCGCGATGTCGCCCTCCCCGCCCTGCGGGCCGGCGCTGAGCGGGCCGGTCGGCCGGCGCCGCCGCTGATCATGCACGTGCCGGTGTGCGTGCTGGAGGACGCCGCAGCCGTGCGGGAGGCGGTGCGGCGCACGTACGCCGGCTACCTGCGCACCATCTCCTACCCGGCCATGCTGGCCAGCGCCGGCTTCCCGGAGGCGCGCGAGGGCCAGTGGTCCGACGCCATGGTTGACGCCGTGGTCCTGCACGGCGGGGAAGACACGGTGGCCGCGCGCCTGCGCGCCCTGTTCGACCTGGGCGTGGCGGAGGTGATCGTCTCCCCCGTCGCCGCCGGGGCGGAGCCTGCCGCCACGGTGGAGCGCACCCTGCGCTTCCTGGCCGACGTGGCGCGGGCAACGTCCCCGGCCTAATGCAGGCTTTTCCCGGGTACGCGCCGCGGACGGCGACGACCAGGAGCAAGAGAACCGGGGTGAGGAACGGGGTGAGAGGCGTACCCGGCCGTCTCTCGTTCCTCACCCCCTCGTGTCGCGATCGGGGGCGGGCTGAGGCCGACTTCCGTCACCTGCTAATCGGGGTAGCCGACCACGAAGGACACGCTGGTGGTGCCGCTGCCGCCGATGTTGAGCGTGGCCACCTTGCGCGCGCCCGCCACCTGGTAGCCGCCCGCCGTCTCGGTGACCTGCCGGTAGGCGTCTAGCACCTGGCGCACGCCGGTGCAGCCCACCGGGTGACCGCAACCGATCAGGCCGCCGCTGGGGTTGATCGGCAGCTCCCCGTCCAGCTCGATCACCCCTTCCTCGATGGCCTGCCACGACTGGCCGGGCGGCGTGAGGCCGAAGTGGTCGATCGCCATGTACTCGGACGTGGTGAAGCAGTCGTGCGTCTCGATGGCGTCGAGCTGCCACACCTCGGCGATGCGGGCCCGCCGGAAGGCGTCCAGGATCGCCTGGCGCGTGTGTGGCAGGACGTAGGGGTTGTCGCGGCTCTCCGCGAATTTCTCATCGAGCATGATCGGTGCGGTGCGGTGGCCCCAGCCCAGGATCTGCGGGATGCGCGTCAGGTCCAGGTTGCGCCGGCGGGCATACCGCTCCGCGTACCGGCGTGAGGCGAGGAAGATGCAGGCCGCGCCGTCCGTGACCTGCGAGCAGTCAGACACCTTGATGCGGCCGCCGATCACCTGATTGAAGCGGTCGGCGCTGCGGGCGTGCTCCTCGCTCATGTACCAGGTGCGCGTCTGGGCTAGCGGGTTCTTCTTGGCGTTGGCGTAGTTGATGGCGGAGATACGCGCCAGGTGCTCGTCCTTGAGGCCGAAGCGGCGGTCGTACTCGTCGCCCAGCCGGCCAAACAGCTTGGGGAAGGGGTAGCTAATGCCCTTCGCCTCGCGCTCGTACCACGCGGCGGTGCCGAGGAAATCGCCGCCGCGCGCCGAATCGACGGTCTTCATCTGCTCGATGCCCACCACCATGGCCAGCTCGTAGCGGCCCGCCTCGATCTCGGCCATGGCGGCCAGGATGGCGATGGAGCCGGAGGCGCAGGCCGCCTCGTGCCGTGCCGTGGGCATGCCGCGGAAGTCCGGGTGCGCCTCCAGTAGGAAGGCGCCCAGGTGGCCCTGCATGGTGTACAGCTCGGCGGCGAAGTTGCCGACGTGTCCCACCTCGACCTCTTTCGGCTCGACCGCGGTCGCTTCGAGGGCGCCGATTACCACCTCGTTGACCATCGCGCAGATGTGCTTGTTTTCTTTCTGCCAGTTGCGGGCGAAGTCGGTCTGATACCCACCCAGAACGTACACGGGCTCGGCCACGGTTTACTCCTCCTGACCCCCGCGGCGTGTGGGCGCCGGGGGCAACATGTTGGCTCGCCACTCGCCTCAGCCGGCGAAGAACCGGCCGGGAGAGATAAACGGCAGGTTGAATAGCGGCGTCTGCACCTCACCGCGCCGCGCGGCCCGGAGGAGCTCCGGCACGGGCAGGTCGTACCGCTCCAGCGCCTGGATGGTCCGCTCCAGGCCGATGAGATCCACCAGCACGCTGGGCGGCGCCCAGTTGAAGCCGGTGGCCATGATGCGGTCCACGTCCTCGTACCGCTGCACCACCTCGCCGGGGCCAACGCGGTTGAGCGCGTAGCTCACATACCCGAGGATCACCCGCCGGGCGAGATCGGCTTCGGCGCCGTCAGCCTCCATGAAGCGAGCGAGGCCCTCACGATAGCGGCCGCGCCGGTTGAGATCTTTGATCTGCTCCACGAACGGGATCGTGAGCTCGCGCTCGACCTCCCGGTACCGGCCGGTGGCCGGGTCCAGCACCTCGGTGACGGTGCGCTTGCCCTCGGCGCGGCCCTCGTGTGTCACCCGCCGGTAGAAGCCGCCCAACAGCGGGGTCTTGTTGCCCAGGTGGCCGTGTTGGACCAGGCGGGCCATATAGGTCGGCAGGCGGAAGCTGTCGATCGCCTCATCGCGCACGTTGGCGTACACGTTGTCGACGATCGCCTGGTGCACGTCCCAGCCCACGAGGTCGATAGTGGCCAGCGGCGCCATGGCCCGACCGGTGTAGGGGCCGATCAGGGTGTCCATCAGCTGCACGCCGTGGCGCTCGGCGAGCTGCGCCACCTCGTTCAGCACCTTGAAGCCGATGCGGTTACCGGCGAACGCCGGCGTGTCCGCGCAGACGATCACGCTGCGGCCGAAACGCTCGGTCAGCACCCGCTTCAGGGCGCGCACCAGGCCCGGCTCCATGTCCGGGTGCGGGATCAGCTCCGTGCCGGTGAGCAGGTGCGGCGGGTTGAACAGGTGGATGCCGGCGAAGTGGCGGCGGAAGCCCTCGCTTAAGCCCTCGGCCATGCCGCGGATGGACAGGCCGGAGGAGACGGTGGCCACCAGCGACTCTGGTGGCCGGGCACCGTCGACCTGCTGGAAGAGGGTGCGCTTGAGTTCGAACTCCTCGGCCACCGCCTCGAAGATCAGGTCGGCATCGGCCAGGATCGTCTCCCAGCCGTCGGCGTAGGTCATCCCCTCCATGCCGTCGACGATGCGCTCTGATTTGGCGATGCCCTGGATGGTGGCCATCGCCTCCTCGATCTTGCCCAGGTCGCGCGCCACGAGGGTGACCTCGCAACCGCCCCCGGCGAACATGGCGGCGGCACCGGCGCCCATGGCGCCGTTGGCCCCCAGCACCACGACGCGCTGGAGGCGAATGGCGGTTTCCGTTTCGGGTTGCATCTCGGTGGTCATGGGTTCGTCTCCCTTGTGCTGAACGGTGCCTCAGGCCGGCCGGCAGGATCGGCAGCGTACGCCTGCACGCGGTCGGCGGCAACGGCCGCACCTTCTAGTATGCCGGCCGGATCGGTACGTTATAGCCGGTTCGTTGCCGGCGCCCGGCGGCGTCTATGGCAGCGATAGACGCCCCGCCGGGCCAGCGCGCCGGGCGCGGGCGGCCAACCAGGACCCAGAGACGCGGGAGGAGCAGCATGAAGATCGGGTTCATCGGGCTGGGCACCATGGGCCGCCACATGGCCATGCACCTCATCGAGGCCGGCCACGAGCTGACGGTGCATGACCTGCGACGGGAGGCGGCCGAGCCGCACTTGGCGGCCGGCGCACGCTGGGCGGATTCCCCGGCCGAGCTGGCCGGCGATGTGGAGCTGGTGTTCACCTCTCTGCCCGGCCCCGCCGAGGTGGAGACCGTGGCTCTGGGCGAGAAGGGGCTGCTTGCCGGCATGCGGCCCGGCAGCGTGTGGTTCGACCTGACCACCAACTCGCCGGCGCTCATCCGCCGCCTGCACGCCCTGTTCGCCGAGCGGGGCGTGCACGTGCTGGACGCGCCGGTGAGCGGCGGCCCGCGCGGCGCCCAGACCCGTCGCCTGGCCCTGTGGGTGGGCGGCGACGAGAAGCTGTTCGAGCGCTACAAGCCGGTGCTGGACGCCATCGGCGACCAGCCCTACTACGTCGGCCCGATCGGCACCGGCTCCGTGGCCAAGCTGGTGCATAACTGCGCCGGCTACGCCATCCAGTGCGCACTGGCGGAGGTGTTCACGCTGGGGGTGAAGGCCGGTGTGGACCCGCTGGCCTTGTTCAAGGCCGTGCGCAACGGCGCCGTAGGCCGGCGGCGCACCTTCGACGGCCTGGTGGAGCAGTTCCTGCCCGGCAAGTTCGAACCGCCGGCGTTTACGCTTCGTCTGGCTCATAAAGACGTGTCCCTGGCCACCGGCCTGGCCCGCGAGCTGCACGTGCCCATGCGCATGGCCGACCTGGCCCTGGAGGAGCTGACCGAGGCCCTCAACCGGGGCTGGGGCGAGCGTGACTCGCGCGTGGCCATGCTCCTGCAGGAGGAGCGGGCCGGGGTGGAGATCCGGGTACCGGAGGAGCGTTTGCGCGAGCGGGAGCGGTGAGCGGGCTGCCCTACGCCCGCAAGCGTGATGCCCTACAATGCCGGCGAGCATGCCCGGGAGGGACCGCCATGGTGCTGCCGCTGGACGGCGTACGCATCCTGGATATGACCATTTGGCAGCAGGGCACCCACGCCACCGCCCTGCTCGCCGATCTGGGCGCGGACGTGATCAAGGTCGAGGGGCCGGATAATCCGGACCCCGGCCGGGGCATGACCGGACTGGTGCCCAACGCCGCGCTCAATGCCTACTTCGAGAACCACAATCGGGGCAAGCGCTCGGTGGTGATCGACGTCAAGCGGCCGGAGGGGCGGGCGCTGCTCCTGCGCCTGGTCGAGCGCGCCGACGTGTTCGTGAACAACATGCGCAAGGGGGTGCTGGAGCGCCTGGGCCTGGCCTACGAGGACCTGCGCGCCGTGAACCCGCGCATCATCTACGCCGTGGCCTCCGGCTACGGCGACGCCGGGCCGGAGCGCGCCCTGCCCTCGATGGACATCATGGCTCAGGCGCGCGGCGGCTTCATGGCTGTCAGCGGCGAGCCGGAGGGCCCCCCGCTGGCCGGCCCCGCCGGCCTGGCCGACCAGGTGGGATCCTACTTTTTGGCGCACGGCATCCTGGCGGCGCTGTTCATGCGCGAGCGCACCGGCCTTGGCCAGCAGGTGGACGCCTCCCTGCTGGGCGGGCAGGTGGAGCTGCAGGCGCACCTGCTGCAGGGCTACCTGTTCAGCGGGGTGCTGCCGCGCCGTCGCTCCCGCGCGGAGATGGCGCCGCTGTGGAACACCTATCGCGGCAGCGACGGCCGTTGGTTCGTGATCGGGATGCTGCCGCAGGAGCGGTGGTGGCCCCAGCTCGTGCGCGTGCTGGGCATCGAGGCATGGGAGCAGGACCCGCGCTTTGCCACGCCCGCGGCCCGGCAGGCCAACGGGCCGGCGCTGGTGGCGCAGTTCGACGCCCTGTTCGCCACCCGCCCGCGCGATCACTGGGTGGACCTGCTCTCCCGCCACGGGCTGATGGCGGCGCGCGTGCAGGACTACCAGGAGCTGGCGCAGGATCCACAGGTGGTCGCCAACCGCTACATCGTGGAGATCGAGCATCCAAGCTGCGGCACGGTGAAAATGGTCAACCATCCGGTGCGCTTCAGCGCGGCGCCGGAGGTGGGGGTGCGCGGGCCGGCGCCGGAGTTCGGCCAGCACACCGAGGAGGTGCTCCTCGAGGCGGGCCTATCGTGGGAGGAGATCGCCGCCCTGCGCGCCCAGGGCGTGATCGGCGCCCGAGCTCCGGCCAAGTAAGCTCCCGTCCACCGCACCGATCCGCTGTCCCTTGCAAGGGGCGACCGCGAGCTATGCGGCCGCGCGGCGATGGGCCGGCCCGTGCCACAGGTGCAGAATTCCGCCCGGTCCGCGATGATCAGAGTGACAGCCGGCGGCCCTTGCCCCGGCACCGCCGAGGGCTGCCGGCGGCCCGCCGTGAGGCTGCCCGTGCCGTTTGCTGCCGCCGATGACACCGACCTGCACTACGAGGTACGCGGTCGGGGCGCGCCGCTCTTGCTGCTCATGGGCTTGGGCGGTGCCGGCGACTTGTGGGGGGCGGAATTTCTGGGCCACCTGGCCCGCACCTTTCGCCTCATCGTGCTGGATCATCGCGGCACCGGCCTGTCCGGAAGGGGCGGTGGGCCGTACACCATCACCCGCCTGGCCGAGGACGCCGCGTGCGTGCTGGACGCCGAGGGCCTGTTGGCGGCCCACGTGCTGGGCGTCTCCATGGGCGGTATGGTGGCGATGGAGCTAGCCGCCACGCACCCGGCACGGGTGCACGGACTCGTGCTCGGCTGCACCACCCCGGGAGGCAGCAACGCGGTGCCGCCGCGCCGCTCGGCGCTGGAGGACCTGCGCCGCTTGGGTCTGCTCGGGATCAGCGCCCTGCTCGTGACGTCGGAGTTTCAAGCCCGGCGTACCGGCCTGCTCACCCGCCTGGCCGTTAAGGCCATGGCGCGGCCGCCGGCGCCGGGCGTGCTGGCCGAGCAGGTCGCCGCCGTGCTCGCGTTTGACATCAGCGACCGGCTGCACCAGATCGTGGCTCCCACGCTCGTGGTCACCGGCGACCGGGACCAACTGGTGCCACCGCAGAACGCTCGCCTGCTGGTGCGTGCCATTCGCGGGGCGCGGGGCGTGATCGTGAAGGACACCGCCCACTGCTTCTTCTGGGAGGCACCCGAGCGCGCCGCCCGCGCGATCACCGAGTTCCTCACATCCGTGACCGTCGTGCCGCAGGGGTGCTGACGGCGTCGCGTTATTCCATACCGGTCTGCCCCGTTTTGCATCATGGTCCAGACCGGCTATAATCCATCGCACACAAGCCAGGTGGCAGCACACGCCACGGGGCATCGACCATGCGCCCGCTCTGTCGGGACAGCGGGCGGTGACCCCTGCCTTGTGAGGTGAGGCCGGCCCGCCCCGGGAAGTCACGGGGCAAGGAGGGGCTGTGCCCACGCATCCTGACGCGGGGGTCGTCCATGGCGCAACTCCAGGCGGAGGAGATCTCGCTGCACTTCGGTGCCGTGGCGGCGCTGGACCGGGTCAGCCTGGCGGTGGCGCCCGGGGAGATCTGCGCGATCATCGGCCCGAACGGCGCCGGCAAGACCAGCCTGCTCAATTGCATCTCCCGCATCTACCGCCCCTCGCGCGGCCGCATCCTGTTTGAAGGGCATGACATCACGCGCATCCCGCGGCACAAGGTCGCCTCCCTGGGCATCGCACGCACGTTCCAGAACATCGCCCTGTTCAAGGGGCTGACCGTGCTGGATAACCTCATGCTCGGTCGCCACAGCCACATGCGCACCGGTCTTCTGGAGGCGGGCATCTACCTTGGCCGAGCCCAGCGGGAGGAGGCGCGGCACCGCGCGGTGGTGGAGGAAGTGATCGACTTCCTCGGGTTGGAGGGGGTGCGCCGGCAGGTGGTGGGCGGGTTGCCGTACGGGGTACAGAAGCGCGTGGAGCTGGGCCGTGCCTTGGCGGCCCAGCCCCGCCTCTTGCTGCTCGACGAGCCGATGGCCGGCATGACCGTCGAGGAGAAGGAGGACATGGTGCGCGCCATCCTCGACATCAACGAGGAGTGGGGCGTGACGGTGGTGCTGATCGAGCACGACATGGGCGTGGTCATGGATATCTCCCAGCACGTGGTGGTGCTCGATTTCGGCAAGAAGATCGCGGACGGCGACGCGGAGTCCGTCCGTAAGGACCCCACGGTGATCCGCGCCTACTTGGGTGAGGAGGACGAAACGATCCGCCGCGCCGAGCGGGAGGCAGAGGAGGCGGCCGCGGCGGCGGCCCGCATGGAAGCTGGCGGTGGAGGAGGGGCAGACTGATGGAGGAGACGCTTCCCGGTCTGCTGGCGGCTCGCGCCGAGCGCACGCCACGCGGCGTGGCGTTGCGCCAGAAGCGGCTGGGCATCTGGCAGGAGGTGAGCTGGCAGGAGCACAGTGCGCGGGTGCGCGCCGTGGCCGCCGATCTGGTTGGTGCCGGCCTGCGCCCTGGTGATGCGGTGGCACTGATCGGTGGCCACCGTCCCCAGTGGCTGCAGGCGGAGCTGGGCATCCAGGCGGCCGGCGCCGTCGCGGTCCCGCTGGATGAACGTCTTGCGCCCACCCCCCTGGCCGGCCTCGTGGCGCAGAGCGGAGCTCGTTTCGCCGTGGTGGAGGGGCAGGAGCAGGTCGATAAACTGCTCGCGGTGCGCGCTCGGGTGCCCGCCCTGGAGCGCGTCTTCTATTGGGACCCGCGCGGGATGCGCGCCTACCAGGCCGAACCTTGGCTACAACCGCTGCGCGCGCTGCGCACCGATACCGTGACGTTTGCCCAGAGCGACCGAACGGCGCCCGCTCCCGGGGCACCGCGCCGGCCCTCACCCCCTAGCCCCTCTCCCGCACTCGGGAGAGGGGTGGCCGAAGGCCGGGGTGAGGGTTCACCGGCGTTACCAGCCATCAACGCCCAGGACGTGGCCGCCGTGCTGTTCACCCCGGGCCTGGGCGGACGCCCGCGCGCCGTCCGGCTGACGCACGAGACCCTGATCGCCGCCGCCCGCGCCTTGGTGGAGGCTGAGGGGCTGGACGCGCGCGGCGAGTTCGTCTCGTTTTCGCCCGCCGACTGGGTCGGGGAGCGATCCTTCGCCACGGCCGCGGCGTTGGTCGCAGGCTATACGGTCAACCTGCCGGAAGAGCCCGAAACCGTGCCGGAGAACATCCAAGAGATCGGACCGCGCCTCCTGGTAGCGCCTCCTCTGGCCTGGGAACGGTTCGCGGCCGCGGTGCAGAGCCGTGCCGCCACCTCCGGCCGCCTGCGTCGTGCCCTCTTCCGCTGGGCCGTGGCCGTCGGCGCGCGGCGGGCGGAGCGGCGGCAGACAGGGCAGCCGACCGGATGGGCGATGCAACTGCAGGCGTGGCTGGCGGACTGGCTGATCTGCCGTCCGGTGCGGGACCACCTTGGGCTGCTGCGGGTGCGTCGTGCCTACAGCGCGGGCGCTCGCCTGCCTGAGGAGACGGGGCGCTTTTTCCACGCCATCGGGGTGCCGCTCCGGCAGCTTTACACGCTTACCGGCGCCGGCGGGGCCGTGGCCGTTCAGGACGCCCGCGGCTGGCGGGCGCTGCCCGGCGTGGACCTGCACGTGGCCGCGGATGGGGAACTATGCGTGCGGGCGCCCTGGTTGGCACGTTCGTGTGTGGGTGAAACGGAGTCCGTGCTGGCGGCGGACGGGTGGCTGCACACCGGCGATGCCGCCCGCGTCGAGCCGGACGGCGCTGTTACGCTGCTGGACCGCTTGGCGCACTTGGCACGTCTGGCGGACGGTACGGCCGTGGTGCCGGCGCAGATCGAGGAGCGCCTCACCGCCTCCCCATACCTGCGCCACGCGCTGGTCGTGGCCGACGGCCGGCCGTACGTGGCGGCGCTGGTGGTGCTGGACCGCATGGCAGTGAGCGTTTGGGCGGAGCAACGGGGGCTCACGGTCACAGCTTACGCTGACCTGGCTCGGCATCCGCAGGTGCGAGACCTCGTCCGCGCGGCGGTGCAGGTGGCCAACGTCGGCCTGCCGCCCGCGCTGCAGGTGCGCCGCGCGGCCGTGCTGGACCGGGAGCTGAGCGCCGAAGAGGGGGAGCTGACGTCCCTGGGCGTGGCGCGCCGGCCCGTCGTGCTGGACCGGTGGGCGGCGCTGGTTGAGGCCCTCTACGGTGCAGCGGCACCGGGCGAGGGGGTGGAGGTGCTGACCGTCGGGGAGGAGCACGCGGGAGAGCTGGTGCGATAACCCGCACCAGCAGGTGGGGGTGCCGTGATGGATCTGCCGTCCCTGGCCTTCTTCTTGCTGGAGACGAAGTTCCGGCAGGTGACGATCATCGGCCTGGTGGTGGGGTCGCTGTACGCCCTGGTGGCGATCGGGTTCGTGCTGATCTACAAGGCCAGCCAGGTGGTGAACTTCGCCCAGGGCGAGTTCGTCATGCTCGGCGGGTTCCTCATCGTGGCGATGGTGACGAATTACCATCTGCCGTTGGCCGTGGCCTTTCCGCTCACGCTGGTGGTCGGCGCGCTGCTCGGTTTTGCTATCGAGCGCGGCATGTTGCGGCCGCTCATCGGCAAGCCGCTCGTCGCGGTGGTGATGGCGACGATCGGGTTGGCACAGGTAATCCGCGGCGCGGTGGCCGTGCTGTGGGATCCCACCACCAAGGCGGTTCCCCGGGTGAGCATCGGCCCGATCAAGCCTTTTTCCACGGAGACCATCACCATCCTCGACACGCCGATTGCCCAGATCGACCTGTGGTCCCTGGCCTTTGCCGTGTTGTTCATCGTGGTGTTGACGCTGTTCTTCAAGTACACCCGCACCGGTATCGCCATGCAGGCAGTGGCCGACGACCAGCAAGCTGCCATGGCGATGGGGATCAGCGTGCGGCGCGTGTTCGCCATTAGCTGGGCCATCGCCCTGCTGGTGGCGTCGGTCGGTGGGATTATGTGGGGGGCCCGCCAGGGGGTTGACCTAAACCTGGCGTTTCTCGGCTTGCTGGTGTTCCCGGTGGTGATCCTGGGTGGGCTGGAAAGCCTGACCGGCGCGATCGTGGGCGGGGTGATCATCGGCCTGATTCAGAACTTCACCGGCGCGTACATCAACCCATCCCTGCAAGAGGCAGGATACGGTGGCGGCTTTGAGTTCGTGGTGCCGTTTCTGGTGCTGATCGTGATTCTCATGCTCCGGCCGCACGGTCTGTTTGGCCGGGAGCACATCGAACGGGTCTGAGGGCGCCGGACGGTGACGCCCCGCGTTCGCGCGCACCGAACGCTGGGGCGGATGGTTTCGTGAGGTGGGGCGACCAGCCATGTTGAGCACAGCTACCGGCCGATTCAAGACCTCGTACGCCGCCGATGCCGCCCTGCATCGCGTGCCGCTGGCGCGCATCTCCTTCTGGGGCGCGCTGGCGGTGACGTTCCTGGTGGCGCCGCGAGTGCTCAGCGATTACTGGCTGACCAGCCTCAACCTGATCTGGACGGCGGTGATCGCCTCCGTGGGGCTGAACATCCTGGTCGGCTACACGGGCCAGATCTCGCTGGGGCAAGGGGCGTTTGCCATGGTGGGCGCCTTCACTGTGGCGATGCTGTACGACCGCTGGCCGGGCCTGAAAGGCATGCCGTTTGAGCTGTTCATCACGATTCCGGCCGCCGGGCTGGTGAGCGCGCTGGTGGGGGCGGTGTTCGGCATCCCCTCCCTACGCGTGAAGGGGTTGTACCTGGCAATTGCCACCTTGGCAGCACACCCGGTGCTGGACTGGTTCGTGCAGCATGTGCTGCACAAGTGGACGGTCAGCGGTCGCCCGTTCTCGTCCCTGCCGGTGCCACGGCCGGAGTTCGACATCGGGATCTGGTCCCACACCATTCGCACCGACGCTGATCGTTTCTATCTCTTCGGGATTCTGGCGGTTGCTGGAATCATGTTTGCGGAAAACCTGTTCCGGACACGGGTAGGGCGGGCCTGGATCGCAATTCGTGACCGAGAGGTGGCTGCCGAATCAGTTGGAGTTAATCTGTACAAGTACAAGCTGATGGCGTTTGCCTTGAGTGCGTTCTATGCGGGCGTTGCTGGCGCTCTCCTTGCCTATTGGTATCGCTCCGTGTCGCACGAGGCATTTCCGGTAGCGCTCTCAGTAGAATACCTGGCTATGATCATCATCGGTGGTCTCGGCAGTATTCCCGGAGCGCTGTTTGGTTCCGCCTTCATCACGATGACGCCCGTGATCCTGCGCGATCAGATCATCCCGCAGGTACAGGATACCATTCCGAGGTTGGCGAAGTTCGAGACGTTTGTGCGGCAGATGATATTCGGATTGCTCATCATTCTCTTTGTGGTATGGGAGCCGGACGGGTTGTATCGGCTGTGGACGCGCTTCAAGGACGCCGTGCGGCGATGGCCCTTTGCGGTGTAAACGGGAGAGGCGTGTAGAGGAGGTGAGGTAACAGGAAGAGATCGAACGTGGTAGTAAGCCGTCTAGCAGGCGGTAACTACCCGGACGGCAGCGAGCAGGAACGGGAAACCGATGACTGCATCCCTCGGGAGGGATGACAGAGCACCAAGAAGAGGAGGGACGCGTCATGGCAGCGCAGGAGTGGTATTGGCGGCGACCGCTGCGGCGGCGCCGGTTCCTGGCCCTGGGTGTCGGCGCCACCGCGGCGGCCATTACGGTGGCCTGCGGCGGCGGCAAAGAGGAGGCAAAGGCCACCCCAGCGGCGGGTGCGGCGTCGCCGGCGGCGGGGGCCGCCACGCAACCTACCCGGCAGTTGAGCCCGGCCAAGGTAGGTGGTTTCGTTGACCGCTCGGGCGGTACCGCCAGCATCGGCAATGCCGTTGGCGATGGTATTAAAGACTGGAACGACTACGCCAGCGCCAACAACCTGTACCCACGCAAGATCGAGTGGGTGGAGATCGACCACAGCTACGAGGTGCCGAAGGCAGAGACCGGGTACAAACGGTTTGTCGAGCAGGAGAAGGTCGTCACCATCCTTAGCTACGGCACGCCCATCACCACGGCGCTGACGCCCAAAGCGGCGGACGACAAGATACCGCTCTGGACGCCCGGCTTTGGCAACTCCGAGGTGGCCGACGCCAAGCGCTTCCCGTACCTGTTCGTGGGGGTGGCCACCTACCACGCACAGGCGATGGCGCTCTTGCAGCATTTCAAAGACTCGTGGAAGGACACCTCGCGCAAGCCCAAGCTCATCTACTACTACCACGACAATGACGCCGGGCGAGACCCGCTAGACGTGATCAAGCGGGAGGCGCCCAAGATGGGCTTTGACCTCCTGACCACGATGGCCATTCCCGGTACGGCCACCGACCAGAGCCAGCAGATGCTGGAGGTCAAGCAGCGCGACCCCGACTTCCTGCTCACCCACCTGTTCGGCACCACCGCCGCGCCGTCGGTGAAGGCCGCGGCCCAGGTCGGTTTCCCGGTCAACCGCATGTACTCCATGGTGTGGGGCATCGGCGAGCCGGACATCGAGGTGGCGGGCTCCGCGGCCGAGGGATACCACGGGCTGCAGTTCGTGGCGGTGGCGTCCGACGAGCCGGAGGCGTTGAAGCTCATCCGCGAACACTACCGCAAGCAGGGGAAGACCTTCGACGACAAGAAGGCCAACGTCTACTACCTGCGCGGGGTGTTCACGGCCATCCTCATCAACGAGGCCGTGCGGCTCGCAGGCGATAAAGAGCGCATCACCGGCGAGGACGTCAAGCGCGGTGCCGAGTCGATCAAGGACTTCAAGGCGTTTGGTATGTCTTCCGGTGTCACCATCACCCCGGACGACCATGCCGGTTCGCGCAAGGTGCGCCTGTACCAGGTGAAGAACGGCAAGCTCACGCTGGAGCGCGACTGGTTCGAGGGGCCCAAGCCGAGCTGAGCGTACGCGGTGGCCGGCGGGGTCATGGCCCGACCCCGCCGGCTCCCAGGCCGCGAGGAAACTCGGTACGGGAGGCGTCCATGCTCAAGGTGACCGACGTCGAGGCCATGTACGGCCGGGCCATCCTCGTGCTGCGCGGGGTGACGCTCGAGGTGCCGGAGCGCAGCATCGTGGCGCTCCTCGGCGCCAACGGCGCCGGCAAGAGCACCACGCTCAAGGCCATCTCCGGCCTCATCCGCAGCGAGAACGGGGAGGTAACGCACGGCCGTATCGAGCTAGACGGCCAGCGCCTCGACCGGTTGGACGCGGCAGAGGTCGTGCGCTGCGGCGTCATGCACGTGATGGAGGGACGGCACGTGTTCCAGCACCTCACCGTGCATGAAAACCTGATCGCCGGGGCGCACACGCTCCGTAACGGCTCGCTCACGCAGAAATTTGACCTGGTCTACCATTACTTTCCCCGCCTGGCAGAGCGGCGCACCACCCGTGCCGGTTACCTGTCTGGCGGTGAACAGCAGATGCTCGCCATCGGTCGGGCGCTGATGGCGGAGCCGCGCATCTTATTGCTGGATGAACCGTCGCTTGGCCTCAGCCCAATGCTGGTGCGCGAGATTTTCGAGATTATCCAGCGCATCAACCGGGAGAACGGCACCACCATCCTGCTGGTGGAGCAGAACGCGCGCCTGGCGCTCACGATCGCCGCATACGCCTACGTCATGGAGAACGGGCGTATTGTCCTCTCCGGGCCAGCCGATCAGCTCAGCAAGGATGAGGGAGTGCGCGAGTTCTATTTGGGCGTGACCGCCAGCGGGGAGCGTAAGTCCTACCGCGACGTCAAGCACTACCGCCGCCACCGCAGTTGGCTGGCCTGACCGTGGCGCAGCGCCGGTCTGCCGGCACGCCCCCGCCTGCGTTACGCTGTGCCTGCGGCCCGCTGCCGCGTACTCCTGCCCTGATTGGTGATGCGATGGACTTCCGCCTGAGCCCCGCCCAACGTGCCCTGCGCGACGAGGTGCGCGCCTGGCTGCGTGCGACCTTGGGACCGAACTGGGTGGGTGAGGACGCCGATGTGGTGGACCAGGACTGGCAGACCGCGCTGTGGTTTAACCGACAGCTCGCCCGGCGCGGCTGGCTGGTGCCGGCCTGGCCGATGGAGTACGGCGGCCAGGGCTGGTCTCCCGTGGAGCAGCTCATCCTCACCGAGGAGCTGGTGTATGCGCGGGCGCCGGCGGGTGCGCGTCTGTTCGGCGTGCACATGGTCGGCCCTACGTTGATCCTGCACGGCACGCAGGAGCAGAAGCGGCGCTTTCTGCCGCCCATCGCCCGCGGCGAGGTAGTGTGGTGCCAGGGCTTTTCCGAACCCGGTGCCGGCTCCGACCTGGCCAGCTTGCAGACGCGTGCCGTGCGCGACGGCGATGACTACGTGATCAACGGGCAGAAGATCTGGACCACGGCCGGCCACCGCGCCGACTGGATGATCCTGCTGGCCCGCACTGACCCGGACGCCCCCAAGCACCGCGGCATCACCTACTTCCTGGTGGACATGACCAGTCCCGGCATCACCGTGCGGCCGCTGATCAACATGGTGGGACGGCACGAGTTCAACGAGGTGTTCTTTGAGAACGTGCGCGTGCCGGCCGAGAACGTGGTGGGGGAGGTGAACCGCGGCTGGTATGTGGCCACCACCACCCTGGACCTGGAGCGCTCCTCCATCGCCGCCATGGCTAACGGTCGACGCATGCTCGATGACCTGCTCGCCTTCTGCCGGGCGGAGCGGTGGGACGGGCTGCGCCTCATCGACCACCCGCGCGTGCGACCGGTGCTGGCCGACCTGCACATCGGTGTGGAGGTGGGGCGGCTGTTCTCGTACCGGGTGGCCTGGTTGCAGGCACAGGGCCGGGTGCCGAACGTGGAGGCCAGCCAGGCCAAGCTGTTCGCGGCGGAGCTGTCGCAGAAGGTGGCGCAGGGCGGCATGCGCGTGCTGGCGCTGTACGGCCCCCTGCGAGAGGGCTCGCCTTGGGCCAGAATCGGCGGTCGCTTTGCCACCCACTACCTGTGGACCGTGTCGCAGACCTACGCCGGCGGCTCGGTGGAGATCCAGCGCCAGATCATCGCCGTCCGCGGCCTGGGCCTGCCGCGCGGGTAGCGGTCCCGGGCCGGCGCCTGCCATGCCGGCCCGGTAGCCGGGTCACCGGAGCGGCACGTCGCCCAGGTTGACGCGCGCGCCGCGCAGCGTCTCCAGGTAGAGCCCGGTCGCGTCGCGCGGCACGTCGAACACGATTATGGCTGGGCCGGCGAGACCAGGGTTGATCCTGGCGCCAAGTTCCCTCTGCCCATTGCCGATAGTGCCCTCACGGTAATAGGGAAAGCGGCGGCCTTGACTGTCCACGAGCGTGAAGCGGTCGCCGTCTAGCGCGTGGGCCTCTTTGCCGATGTTTTCCAAGGTCATCTCGATGATGAGGTAGACCCCGAGCGATTGCTTCGTCTCAAAAATGCCCTGCACTGTGGGGCTGGTTCGAACGGATGTCACCGTGATGACCCACCCGTCCTTCTCCAAGCGCAGAGGTTCACCGATGTTGACCGTCAGCGGCCCGCCGGCAGCGCTGCCGCTCGTTTGTGCCGCTCCTGTGCCCGTCTCGGCGTCCTTGTTGCTCCCACCAACGGCCACCGCCACAACGACCAGCACCACTAGGGCGACGACACCGCCGCAGCCCCACTTGAGCGCCGTGCCGACGCCGCTTCCGCGGGGCCGCTGCCCGACTACGGCCGCGGACCCGCCACCCAGTGCCATTTCCAGGCGGCCGGCGGCGTCCAGGTCCGCACCCTGCACCACGACATCTCCACCTTTGCGCCGCTTCACCGTGACGGTGGTGCCCTGCCGGCGCACCGCGGTGATCTCGTTCCGGTCCACCTGGGCGACGGGGGTACCGGTGGCGTCCGTCACCTCCAGCATGTACGGTGTCAGCCGGTAGCGGCCATCGCCTGCCAGCGCGCCCGTCACCTCCTGTTGGTTCATCGGAACCCCTCCTGCCCTGCTCGAAGTGACCGGCAGGGGTGACGGCTGCCGGTCCCGGAAGGGATTCCGCACGGCGTGCCGAAGTGCGACGGGGCGGACGGGCAGCGGGGCCGCAACCGCGTCGGGGAACCGGATCGTCGCCGCGGCGGATACGGGGTGTGGGGTTACGGGTGCAGGTAGGTGGCCAGCCCCTCGCGCAGGGGCGTGAGGCGCAGGTCCGGGAAGGCGCGCAGCAGGGCGGTGGTATCGGCCAGGGCATCCATGGTGACGAAGGTGACGGCGTCGGCGCTCAGGGGGCGGCTCGCCACCGGTACCAGGTCCATCAATCGTCCCACCAGCCACATCAGCCCGGCGGGGATGTGCACAAGTAGCCGTTGCTTGCCCAGCACCGCCAGCATGGTGCGCAGCACCTCGTCCATGGTCATCACCTCCGGCCCGCCGATCTCGAACGTCTGATCGGCGGCCGCCGGGTGCTCCAGGCTGTCCACCACCACCCGCACTACGTCGTCGATGAACACCGGTTGCAACCGCTGCTGGCCGTTGCCCACCACGGGCACGAACGGCAGCCGGCGGGCGAAGGTGACGAAGCGGTTGAGGGCGCGGTCCTCCGGCCCGTAGACCCAAGAGGGGCGAAGGATGGTGTAGCGCAGGCCGCTGCGGCGCACCGCCTCCTCGCCCTGCCACTTGGCGCGCAGCCAGTGATATTTGCCGTCCGGCGCGGCCCCTGCCCCGGAAAGGTAGATGTACGTGCGCACGCCGGCCGCCTTGGCCGCAGCTACCAGCCGCTCGTTACCGCGGGCATCGAACTCCTCAAACGTGTACCCCAGGCGGGGCGTCTCTACCGGGAAGTTGGGGAATTGCATGGTGCTGATTACCGCCTCCGCCCCCCGCACGGCGGCTGGTAGGGAGTCGGGGTGGCGCACGTCACCGGGGCGGACCTCCACGTTGAGGCCGGGGAAGCGGCGGGTGGCGCGCTCCGGCCGATGGCTCATCACCGCCACCGGCTTACCGCGCCGTGCAAGCTCCCGCACCACCGCCGCGCCGATAAAGCCCGTGCCACCCACCACCAGGATCATGGTGTGACCTCCTCAGGAACGTAGCATACCGCGTTCGACTCAGCGCGTGCGGGTGCCGATTGGCGGAACAGCGCCGCAAGGCGCCGGTGTCGATCGCGCAGGAGCAGCGTGATGAGCGGGTGCAGCAGCACCCGCTCCACGAACCGACCAAGTCGTCCGGGGCGCCATTCATACTCGATGATGTCGACTACCGCGCTGCAATCCGCGCCGATCGGGACGACGTAGTGGGCGTGGCGGAAGCGGTGAAAGGGTCCGCGCCTTTGAACGTCCACGAGGAGGTGCGGCGGGGTGTACTGCTCGATCGTGGCCTCCCACTGTATGCGCAGCCAGGGAGGGCCGACGGCAAAGCGTTGCACGGAGCCGGCACGCACCGGTCGTTCCGCAGCTAGAACCTGCACAGGGATTCCCGTGACCAAGGTGATGTTCTGGGGATCCTCGTACACGCGGTAAACCCGCTCGGCGGAGCTCGACACAATACTTGCATGGAAAGCAACGGTCATGGGTAACCCCTTTATGGGTGTTCGTCGCGCTGTTAGATGGTGTCATCGCGCTGTGGCGTTGGCAGATGGACAGGGGCGGCAGCTGTGGCGCGAACACGTCGACGAGCGATGCTTCCCAACGTCAGCATCGCGATGACCACCAGCGCACCGAGCGGCAAGACCGATGTGGACTCATGGGCGACACTTGTTCCGGTTGCCGGCATCGCCAAACCGGGGCGATACGTGGCGACGACCGCGCGCAGGCTGCCGTCGCTGAGCTTTCCGGCCGCAAACACCGTGACGATATCGCCGGCTGTCAGCGTCACGTTGGGCACGGCCAGGGCAACGGCCTGTTGACCGGCCGGGCGCACCTCGAGCGTGTAGGTGCCCGCGGGCACCGTGGCGGTCATGCTGGCGTTGCGGAAGGCGATATCGCTGAACAGGGTAGTGCCGCCGGCAACAGCGACGTCTACCGCCGGCGCATCGGGAACGCTGTGCACAAAGCGAACCTTCGTCTGCCCGCTCGGCGGTGGAGTCAGATCGTCGGTGAGCACGATGGGGGTAATGGAGGGCAGTTCACCCGTGGCGACCACCGTATACGCGCGCCCGCTCTCAATGGTGAGCGGAGCATCGATCACCACCGGCTCCCGGGCGCCGGACGGCGTGACGCGCGCCTGGCGCGTGCCGGCAGGAACCGCCGCGTAGCCGCTCACCTGACCGAATGCCAGCCCGCGGAGCACCACCTGCCCGTCAAGCGCGACATCGACCGCCGGCGCTCCCGGCGCCATGTGCGCGACACGGACCATTCCCGGGGCCTGAGCCTGTGCCGGGCCCGCACCGTTCCAGCTCAGGAGAACAACGGCGAGAAGGCCGGCAAACAAAGAGACGCGACGCATCGGACATCACCTCTCTGATGGATTTGGGACTACGGGCGCGTGCGCGCGGAGACCGCGCTTGTCTGGAAGACGGGCAGGAACCCGAGCGCAACGAGGAGCACGCCCAGAAGCGCATGGAGCACGTTATCTGCCGCGTTGACTCGGAAAAGCCCCAGCAGATCGCCCCCAAGGACCAGACCGAGCACAAACACCGCCAGATAAACCACGCCGAACACCTGAGCGTAAATCCGAGAGACACGCTCTGAGCTTGCAGCGGCGATCAACGCGACAACCCCGGAGGCAATGTGTACTAGGTTGTGGATCGTGTTGACCTCGAAGATACCCAAGAGATATTGGTCGGAGAAAAATCCTAGCACGCCGACAACGACGAAAATAACGCCGATAGCGCCGATGATTTGGCGAAGCATGATCGACTCCTCCTGTTCTATATTGTGCTGATAGGAGCGCGTGATATCGTTTATTCTCCGCTATTTACATCCTCTCCGGTGGATTTGTCTGGCTTTCTCCTCCTGCTTTCAACCTCCGGCGGTGGCGGACCGGCATGCACGCCGTCGGATCGCCGCTGAAGCAAGATGATCGCTCGCCGGTTAGCACACAACGCGTCGCGTATCGAGCGGTAGGCGTTGATGCCGCTGAGGGTGACGCCGATCGTTCCCTGACCTGGGAAGACCGTGTCCCCCGCCAGGTAGAGGCCGGGCAACCCGCTCCGGTGTGACGGGAACACCAATGGAAAGGGGCGTTCGATACGCAATCCGCCGACGAGACCGAGATGACGCCCGGTGAAGTGGGCGTAAGTGCGCGGCGTGGCAGCACGGGCCCACTGCAGGCCACGGTGGAAGCCGGGTAGTGCAGCGTTGCAGGCCGCGATCAGCCGGTCCATGTACTGTGCCTTGCGCGCTTCGTACGCGGATCGCTCGAGGCGCCACCACGGCGCCGGGTCGGTGTGCGTCGAGACAGAGACGGGGCGAAGGCCGCCCGGTCGGCGGGCAGGGAGCACGGTGATGAAGCACATGCGCCCTTCGGTCAGCGGCTCACCGGGCGGCGGCAGGGTCTGGTAGAAGGCGTACGGGGCGGTAGGAAGCACGGCGGGGTGTACCGCCGCGTGGAGCACAAATGCGCCCCAGCTCCGTGCGCGCAAGCGGCACGCCGCCCGCAGCCGCCGCGGGATGGCCTGGCCGAGCAAGGCCGGCAGGTCCCATACCGGTACGTTTGCGACCACGGTCCGCGCCTCGAACGCGTCGCCGGTCGCCGTGGCCACCAGCCACGTGCCCGCGGTCGTTCGGCGTAACGCGGTGACCTCCGCCTGATACCGCACCTCGCCGCCATCGCGGCGCAGTGCCCGTACCAGGTCGAGCGCGATCTCGGCGCTCCCGTTTGGCAGCACGAAGCAGCCGCGGTGGTAGAGGTCCAGCGCGATCGCACCGGTGATGGCCGGGCACCGTGCAGATACGCTTCCGGTCGCATCGAGGAGCTGGCCATCGACGAACCGCACCAGGCGCGGGTCCGTTGCCGCCCCGGTGAGGTGAAGTACTCGTTCAACGGTGCGGAGCAGGTCGGGGAGGATGCGGAGCACCTCGGGCCGCAGCGCCCGCAACGAGCGGGCCAGGTCGTGGGCGGTGCACAGGGGGAGGACGGGCAGACGCGCGGCGAAGCGATGGACGATACCGCCGGTGCGCTCTGCCCAACGGAAGAAGTGTGCCTTCGCAGCCTCGGCGCCGGGAAAGGCGGTGCGCCACTCCGCCTCCCAGCGTGCGCGGTCCGTCCACAGCGTTAGCCGCTGGTCGGGGGCGATGATCTCCATGGCGCGGTCGAGTGGTACAGCGCGGTGCCGGAGGCCGAGGTGTCGGTAGACGAGGTCGTGGAGGCCGCCGGGCTCAAACCCGGAGAGGAGCGTGGCCCCAGCGGGGAACAGCAGACCGTCAAGGGCGAAGTCTCCGGCACACCCTCCTGGGCGGGTGTGTCGCTCTAGCACCAGTACCTGGAACCCGTCGTGTGCGGCGAGAGCGGCGGCTGTCAACCCCCCGATCCCCGCACCGATCACCACCAGGTCGACCGGCGGCGTTGGACGGCGCGGGCCGGGGCGGTCCAGCGCTGGGCGGTTCGTCGTGCGGCCCCGTTCGGCGTCCATCGTGCTTGACCGGCCCCTCCCGCCTCTCTACACTTCTGAATAAGTTTTGCATAGATAGTGCACATGATGCAAGCGGGCGAGCGGACGTACAACATCCGAGTGGTGGAACGGCTCACCGGCATCCCGGCGGCCACGTTGCGCTCCTGGGAGCGGCGGTACGGGTTTCCCATGCCGCGGCGCACGTTGTCGGCGCGCCGCCTGTACTCCGAACGGGACGTGGCGGCGCTGCAGTGGCTGAGCGCTCAGACTGCACAGGGGCTCTCGGTGGCACAGGCCATCCGTTGGCTCCAACAGAACGCTGGGACCGTCGCACTGCGGCCGCCGGCGGCCGATCCCGCGGCGTTGGTTCACGCGTTCCTGGAGAGCGTCGCTCGCTTCGATGAGGCCGCCGCTGAACAGTCCCTGGCCGACGCCTTTGCCCAGCTTTCGCCAGACCGCGCCGTTGCGGAGGTCATCCGGCCAATCCTTATCGAGGTGGGCGACCGCTGGGCGCATGGAGACCTGTCAGTCGGTGTGGAGCACTTTGCCTCGTACCTCATCCGCCGGCGGCTGCTGGCGCTGCTCGCCGCGCAGCCGCCCTTGGGGTCGCTCCCGGCCGCGGTGCTCGCCTGTGTGCCCGGTGAGCAGCATGAGTTCGGCCTGCTAATGCTGGCGCTGTTTCTGCGCTGGGCCGGGATGCGCGTGATCTACCTCGGCGCTAATGTGCCCCTCACCGATCTCGTCCGCTGTGTGCGCGAGACCCAGCCGGCCGTCGTCTGCCTAAGCGTGGTGTATACCCCTCTCGCCGGAGCCTTGACCGACACCGTGGCCGGGCTGCGCGCGGCCGGCCTCAGCGTGCCGGTGTTCGTGGGTGGCGCGGCCGCGGGGGACGCGCCGCTCCCAGGAGATGTCATGCTGCTTCGCGAGGAGCTGGCCAGCGCCGCGGTCACCATCGTCTCCCGCGCCGGCGCGGCGCCCAGCGCACGCGGCAGGTCCAGTGGCTCCCCGCGCCGCCGCCGGCCCCGCTCGGACGATCACGGTGGTACCATGCGGCCGAACATGGGTGAGGTGCCACGATGACCGCCGACCGTCAGACTATCCTGCGCAACGCCACCCTGTTTGACGGCACGGGTGCCCCGCCGCGGGCCGGGATGGACGTGCTGATCGAGGGCGGGCGCATCGTCGCCGTGGGCAGCGGCCTCGCCGCCCGGCCGGACGCCGAGGGGGTCGACCTGGGCGGGCGGTGGCTGATGCCGGGCCTGATCGACTGCCACGTGCACATCACCTTCGCCGGTGATCCCCAAGAGGCCGAGCGGGCGCCCACCGTCCCGACCGCCGAGCTGGCCTGGACCGCCGCCGAGAACGCCCGCCGCACGCTGGCGGCCGGCGTCACCGCCGTGCGCGACCTCGGCGCGCGCGACGGCGTGGCCATCCTCCTGCGCGACGCCATCGCCGCCGGGCGGCTGCCCGGCCCGCGCATGCGCGCCGCTGGCGCCATCATCTGCATGACCGGCGGCCACGGCTGGTGGATCGGCCGGCAGGCGGACGGGCCGGACGACGTGCGCCGGGCGGTGCGCGAGCAGCTGCGCGCCGGCGCCGACTGCATCAAGTTCACGGCCACCGGTGGCGTGATGACCCCGCGCGTGGACCCGCGCGCCGCCTCCTTCACCGAGGCGGAGCTGGCCGCCGGGGTGGAGGAGGCGCACAAGGCGTTCGTGCGCGCCGCCGCCCACGCCCAGGGCACCCAGGGGATCAAGAACGCCGTGCGCGCCGGTATCGACTCCATCGAGCACGGCATCTTCCTGGACGACGAGGTGATCGAGGAGATGAAGCGGCGCGGCACGTTCCTGGTGCCCACGCTGGTGGCGCCGGAGAACATCTCCCGCCACGGCCTGGCCGCCGGCATCCCCGCCTACATGGTGGAGAAGAGCGACCGCGTGCGCGAGGCGCACCGCGAGAGCTTCCGGCGGGCGGTGCGCGCCGGGGTGCGCATCGCCATGGGCACCGACGCCGGCACTCCCTTCAACCGGCACGGCGCCAACGCCGCGGAGATCGCGCTCATGGTGGCCTGTGGCATGGAGCCGACCGCGGCGCTGCTGGCCGCCACGCGCGAGGCGGCCGAGCTCCTGGACTTGGCCCATGAGACGGGCACCGTCACGTCCGGCCGCTGGGCCGATCTCCTGATCCTCGACGGCGACCCGCTGCGGGACATCCGCGTGCTGTGCGACGCTGCCCGCATCGCCGGTGTGCTCAAGGGTGGGCAGTGGGTGCGCCGCGCGCCCGTGCTCGGGTAGGCCGCAGCCGTCTCGGCCGGCGACCGGCTGGTGCGAACGCCTTGCGCGTCTCCTCCTCCCCGCGCCGACGGCGGGTCAAGACGGAACCGCGGCCCGGACGCGGGCCACGAACCGGGGGTACGTGTCGGCCAGCTCGTCCAGCACCGGACCGCGCAGGAGTGCCAGTTCCTCCGGGGAGGGGGGCGGGGTGGTGTCCACCTCGGCTGGCACGGGCAGCTCGAAGCCGGTGTTGGCCACCACCTCGGCGACGGTGTGGCCGGGGTGCACCGATGCCAGCTCCAGTCGTCCCAGGGCACGGTTGAAGCGCAGCACGGCCAGCGGCGTGATCACCGCGTCCGGCCCGCCGGGGCGCCGCACCCAGCCGGGAGAGATGCCCGGACTGGTGACGAAGTCCACGCGCGGCACGAACACGCGCCGGCTGTGCTCGGCGCGGAACAGGATCACCCGCCGCACCACGTGGTACAGCACGCCGGAGCCAAATGCGCCGGGGAAGCGGCGGACGGGGTGGCGGTAGTCACCGAGCACGTGCAGGTTGATGTTGGCCTGCGCGTCGATCTGGATACCGCCGAGAAAGAACAGGTCCAGGCGGCCGCGCTGGGCGAAGTCGAAGAACTCCTTGCCGGTGGCAAACGGGTAGTGCCGGCGGCTGCCGAGGATGATCACCCGCGCCCGTGGTGCGTGCCGGCGTTGCGCCAGCAGGCAGCCGGCCGCCGGCACCGGCGAGTTGGCGCCGGTGGCCACGGTCTCCCCGTCCCGCACCTGCCGGGCGATCACTACCGCCATCAGCTCGTCGGGCGTGAACGATGAGTCAGGCATGGGCCGGCTCCCGGCCGAGAAGGTCCAGGTAGGCGGCGTGATCGGCTGGCGCATGCACGTAGGCGTGCAGGTAGGTGGCGAACGCGGCGGGCTCGCGGGCCGCCTCTCGGTACCGGCGGATGTGGGCCGCGTCATCCCCGTACAGCGGGTGACAGCCCAGGGGATGGGCGCCACGCGGCGCGAGCACCACGGCGTCGACGTAGATGCCGGGCAAAAGCTGCTCCCCGGCGGCCACGTGGGTGATCGGCTCCGGATCGAGCGCTTCCACCGTGGCGATCACGGTACGCGCGGCCTGGGCCAGCAGGGCCGTGTCGTTTCCGGTCGGCAGTACCAGCGTGCCGTCCGGTCCGGCGCGCAGGGCGTGGATGAGCGCCACGTCCGGGGTGATGGCCGGTACCACGGCGACCTGCACAGACGGATCATATGGGTCGGGGATGGCGCGAAAATCAGGGCGCACGGTCATCAGGTCGGAGCCGAGCAGGCCGGGCACGGGGGTGAAGGTGAGTCCGGACGCTCCAGCCTGGAGCGCCATCAGCATCACGGGTCACGTGGAGTCGTACAGGGTGATGGCACCGGTTTCCACGGCTCGGGAGAAGTGGGGGGCGAAGCCATACTCGCCCAAGTGGACGGCAGAGGCTTCCACCGACCGGACACAGCCAGCTCCGATCAGCAGGTCCAGCGCCAGGCCCCCCGCCGGCACGCCGATGAGGTGCAGGTCGCGCGCCCGGCGGCGGATGAGGGCGCGCACCAGCGCCATCGGCGGCGGTGCGGTGATGCCAACGCTTGCCCCATCCGGAACCAGCGCGACGGCGCCGGCAAGGTCGAGGATGCGCGCGCTCATGACCGACCTCCCCGGTAGGCTGAGGCCAGCATAGATCGCTCCCGTGCAGGTGGCGACCCGTCTGCGCCGGAGCTGCCCCGGTTTAGGCCGAAGCGGGTAGCGCGTGGCGGGCGGTCACGGCGGCGAGCACGTCGCGCAACTGGACGGCGGAGAACGGCTTGGGGAGCACGGCCTGGGCGCCGGAGCCGCGCAGCTCGTCCTCGGACACCTCATAGCCCCAGCCGGTGACCAACACGCACGGCGTGATGACGCCGGCAGCGCGCAGGGCGGCCACGAACTGGAACCCGTTCATCTCCGGCATGCCCAGGTCGGTGAGCACGACGTCGAACGGGCCACGGGCCGGGTCGCGCAGGAGGGCAAGCGCCTCGGCGGCACGCGTGGCGGTGACGGCCTGATGCCCCTCCATCTGCAGCATGAGCGTGGTGGTGCTGAGCATCTGCGGCTCGTCATCTACCACCAGCACGCGTAGCGGCCGTGGCGCCGGCGTGGACGCGCGGGTGGTCAGGGGCTCCGCTGGCCGGAAGGGAAGGGTGATGGTAAAGGTTGTGCCCTGGGACGGGGCGCTGGCCACGTCGATGCGGCCGCCCATCCGCGCGATGATGCCGTACGACATGCTCAGTCCCAGGCCGGCGCCGCTGGACCCCTTGGTGGTGAAAAAGGGCTCAAAGATGCGGCGCCGCACCGCCTCCGACATGCCCACGCCGGTATCTTGCACCACGGGCTGCACCTCGCCGCTCGCGTGGCGCACAGCGATGCGGATGGTGCCGCCCCGCGGCAGGGCGTCCACGGCGTTGATCACCAGGTTGAGCAGCACCTCCCGCAGCTCGGCGGCGTTGCCTTGCATCGGGGGAACCGGCTCGATGTCGGTCTCGACCGTGATGGTGATCCCCCGTTGCTGGGCGGCATCCTTCCAGCGGGGGCGGGAGAACTCCACCACATCGTGCACGATGCGCCCCAGGTCCACGGCCTCGTCCTGCTTGCCGTGCGAGACGCCGGAGAAGGCCTGCAGGCGCTTGACCGTCTCCGCCCCGTCCAGGGCCGCCTGGCGGATCACCTCCAGGTGGGGCCGGGCCGTCGGTGACACACCACCCGATCCCGGCGCGGACAGCAACAGCTCACACCGGCCGAGGATCACGCCCAGCAGGTTGTTGAAATCGTGGGCCACGCCGGAGGCCATCTCGCCCAGCGCCCGCAGCCGCTCCGTCTCGGCGGCCTGATCCTGACCGCGCCGCACCTCCGTCACGTCGCGCAGGATGGCCACCGCCCCGTGCAGGTCGCCCGCGGGCGTGGTGAGGGGGGCCGCCGACACGGAGATGATGCGCTGCTCGCCCTCGATGGTGATCTCCAGCTCGCGGGCCGCGCCGCGGGCGCCGGCCAGGGCCCGTGCCAGCGGTAGCTCGTCCGGTGTCAGCGTCACGCCGCCGGCCGTGGCGCCACGCCAGTAGGCCGCCTCCGGCAGCGGCTCGGCCGCGTTGGGCGGGATGTTGAGCATGGCGCGCGCTGCCGGGTTGGCCATGATCACGCGGCGGCGCGTGTCGGCCAGCATCAGCCCATCGCTCAGGTGGGTCAGGATGCCCTCGAGCTCCGTCTTCTGTGCCAGGATGCGGCGGGTGGAGCGCTCCAGCTCCTCGTAGGCACGGGCGCGGTCAATAGCGGCGGAGGCGTGCTCGGCCAGCGCTTCGGCCAGCGGGACGTCGGCGGAGCTGTACACGCCCGGCCGGCGGTCGCCGATGAGCAGCATGCCGCCTGGGCGGCCGCCGACGCGCAGGCGCACGATGATCAACGAGCGCACGCCGAGCTGGCGGGCCAGGCGCAGCCGTGGCGTCGGTTCCTCCGCCACGTCCGGCACCACCTCCGTGCGGTGCGCCTCCCACGCCATGCTGTCCAGCAGCGGTGGGTGCACGGGGATGCGTACGCTCTGCCAGCGCGTGATCTCGGCGGCCGTGCGCCCCTCGCCACCGATATACGCGCCCACCAGGTGCGTCCCTTCCTCGTTGAGGAGCAGAAGGGCGGCGCCGTCGGCGTCGAAGGCGCGCGCCGCCTGGTCGCAGATAGAGCGGAGGGCGGCATCCAGCTCCAGGGCGCCGCCCGTGGCCAGCGCCGCCGAGTGCAGCGCGGCCAGCTCGCGCGTGCGGCGGGCGTTCTCCTCGCGCAAGCGGCTGGTGGCCACCGCCAGGCCGAGCTGATCGGCCACGCCGCGGGCTAAGCCCAGCTCCGCAGCGGTGAGCTCCCGTGCCGTGGCCAGCCCGGCCAGCAACAGGCCGACGCGCATGCCGCCGTAGCGCAGGGGCAACACGATCGCCTGCGCGGTGCCAGGGCCAAGACCGTCCAGCAGGCGTTGAAACACGGGCTGCAGCGCCGGCCGCCGCTCCACCAGGACGAATCCCAAAGTATCGAGCGGAGCCGTGATCTCCTCCACCTCACCGTCGGTGAGCGGATGGACGGCAAAGTCACCGCCCTGGCCCAGGCCGGTGTCGGCCACCAGGCGGTAGAGGCCGGTGAACGGGTCATGGCGCAGCAGCGCCACCCGGTCGACGTGCAGCAGGTCGGGCAGCAGGTCTACCGCGCCGCGCAGGACCTCGGCCGGTGGCCCCTCGGCGGCCAGGCGCGCGGCCAGGTCCAGCACCGGCCCCACCACCAGGCGGGTGCGCGGAGGCAGGGCGGCGCCGCGCCCGCGCCGCGGAAACGGGACTGAGCGCATGGGTGGCTCCGGTCGTAAGCCGCGGGTGCGGCCCTGGGATCATCATCGGCAGCGCGCGGGTGGGAATGAGGCCACCGGTGCCGCGCCTCACGGGCACGTGGCGTTCCAGCAGGCGCGCACCGCCTCCAAGAACTCACGGGCCTCGTGGATCAGGCGTGCCGCTTGATCCGCGGGAAAGGGGCCGTCAGCGCCGTATTCGGCGGTGATGCGCGTCTCGTAGCCGCGCACCAGGTGGGCGTGGTGCCGAGCGTCGATCAAACCGGTGCGCACGAAACGCTCGGCGAAGCCGGCGTGGGAGCCGGCATGGTCGTGGAAGCGCTGGCCGTGGGCACTGAGCAGGGCGTCGGCGGCGTAGAGCATAGCATAGTAAGCGCGGCTGGCGGCGAAGTCGGAATGGCCGGCCGCCAGCAACAGCTCGGCAGCCTCAAGCGAGCGTTGCGATTTGTCGAGCAAGATGGCGGCGGTCTGATCCACAACTCCGTCCCAGTCGCGCTCCTCATCCCGAAGCTGCGGCAGCGGGGTGGCCAGGGGATGAGGGTCGCGGAGTGAGCCACGGGCCGTCGCCTCGGCTCAGCCGTGCGCCGCCGGTTCATCGTCCTCCACCCACGCCGGCCGGCGGAGGACGTACCAGGCGCGTATGCCGTCCGGGCCGGCGTGGCGGTGGAAGTCCATGGCGATGTAGCCGGCGGCGAACGCCTGCAAGAACGCCTCGCGCACCACCTGCTGCCAGCGACGGGCGAGGGCCAGATCACGCGCCTTGAGCGCGGCGATGTCGGCCGGGATCTCCAGGTAGAGGGGGTGGTTCACGGCATCCTGCTCGTTCCCGGGCACGCCGTGGCCCACGCACAGGCGGCGGAACGCGTCCGCCAGCCCAAGGGGCACCCGCATCCCCTCCGCCGAGGTGCTACTCTCGATGACCTCAACGGGTTCCAGGTCTTCCCCCAGCCACGGGCGCGGTCGATCCTCTACCGGCCATTCCACCAGCAGCCGGTCGGTGTCCAGGCCGACGTTGAGGGCGTCGGTGCGCTCGCCAAAGTAATTCACGTGATAGGTGCGACTGAAGGCGCCCAGGCGGTGCAGGTTGAAGTTGGCGTTGCCGGCCTGCAGCGGGTCGTACGACCAGGCCACCAACGCCAGGCCCTGCTCGCGCGCCCACGCCCGCTGCGCCAGCTTCAGCGCCCCGCCCACCCCGTGCGATTGAACCGAGGGGTCCACCGCGGCAAGTTGGGAGTAAAGCGCCCATTTGCCGCGCACGCGCCCCAGGTAGGCGAAGGCGAAGCCGATCAGCCGCTCACCCTCGAACGCGCCCAGTACCAGGCCGCCGGCGTGCTGGACGCTGATCATGGTGGCCACGGGCACCACGTAGCCGTCCTCGGTGATGCCCCATGCTCGTCGCTGGATCTCCTGGCAGGCGCGATACTCGGCCACGGTCTGCACCGGCCGAATGGTGACCGCGGGATGCGTCGCGGGCGCGGACATGGGCGGCCTGCCCTCACGCGGTATGGGGCTTGGGATCGCCAGTATACTCCCTTTGTGCCTCCGAGTGTGACGGGCTTATTTGAACGGCACGGCGTCAGTCCGCGGGGTGGTGAGATGCACGTGCAGGGAGCGGCGGCCGGCGCCGGGCCCGTCCAGCACGTACAAGAACCCCTCCCATTCGCCTTCACCGGGCACCTGCCAGGCGCTCCAGGCCAGGCGGCCCTGCGCCCCGCCGTCCACCCGCGTCCAGCCGGCCGCGGCCAGCTGGGCGGCGAAGTGCGCCTCCAGTGCGGCCGGGCTCAGCTCCGTCTCGGCGATGGCGTCGGAGGAGACCGTGCCGGGCCGGTTGGGGCCGGTGGTCACGGTAGTCACCGCCACCCCTTCGGGGACGGTGAGCGCCGGCAGCAGCTCGAACGGGATGCGAGGCGGCCGGGGCGGTGGTTCCCCGCACGGTCCGGGTGCGCCGATGGGGATGCTGAGGCGCACGTCGCTGGGGCCGCCCCGCACCGGGTGCACGATCAGGGTGAGGAACGGCCCGCTAGCGGCGGCGCAGAACAATCGGTACAGGGGACCGGCGGTAGGCTGGAAGCCGCCGGTCGGCGGACCGCCGCCGGGCGGCGCGAACCAGCCGCGTTCGCTGAGCGCGCCCTGATAGAAGGCGGCCACCTCCGCCGGCGTGCCGGGGGCGTCCAGGACTATCTCTACCCCCATTCCATTCGTTTGTGGCCCCGGCACGTCGCGCTGCACGCTGCCGATGAGGCGACCGCCGGGTGGCACGGGCAGGTCGAACTCCAGTCCGGGGGGCAGGGCGCCGGGGAACAGGCGGGCGCGCGGCGCCTCCCCGCGCACGTCCGGCGGCGGGCTGAGCAGCCGCTCGGCCAGCTCGCGCAGCAGCGCCGGGTCCTCGCCCGGTTGCGCCCGTAGCAGCGGCGGTCTGCCGGACATGCCCCCCGCGATGACCGTGCTCGCGGCTACCAGCAGCACCGCCCCCGTCAGCAGTCCCCGTCGTATGCGTCCCCGCACCGTTGTTTCCCCTTCTTCCCCGTGTCCTCAGGCGCCTCGGCGCAGCCGGGGCCAATGGGCCTCGTGTGCCGGCTCGTGAGGCAGGCCGCGAAACACCGCGCGGCCTGCCTCGTTTGCACAGACATGGTTCGCCTGACGCTTGCGTTCCTGCCCCGCCTGAGCCGGAGCGCGGCCGGGAAGCGCCGGCTCAGCGCGTCAGCCAGGCGAACTGCTGCGGTCGGCGGCGGGCCTGCGGGTCGATCACGACGTTGATGAGGGCCGGCCGCCGGTTGCGCATCGCCTGCTTGAGGGCGGCCTCCAGCTCGCCCGGCTTTTCCACGTGGTAGCCGTCACCGCCGAACGCCTCGATGACCTTGTCGTAGCGGGCCAGGGGGTAAAGGGCGTTGGGCGGGATGGGCCGGCCGGGGTCCAGTTTGGCCGGTCCGCCACCGATGCCGTTATTGTTGAACACGATGAACACGATCGGCAGACCGAAGCGGCAGGCCACCTCCACCTCCAGGCCGTCGAAACCGAAGCCGGAGTCGCCCTCCAGGTCGATCACCACCCGGTCCGGGTGGCAGAGGGCGGCGGCGATGGCGAAGCCGGGGCCGACGCCCATCGTGCCGAAGGAACCGGCGTCCAGGCGCGAGCGCGGGGTGAAGTTGTTCAGCACCTGGCGGCCTATATCCATCGTGGAGGCGCCCTCGCTCACGATAATCGCGTCGCGCGGCAGCGCGTCGCGGATCTCGCGCAGGGGGCGGTAGTAGCCCATGGGCACGTCCTCGGCGTTGAGGAGCGGCTCGGTGGCGCGGCGGTTCTCGGCGATCTTCTCGTTGAGGGCGTAGCGCCACTCGTTCTCGGTGCCGAACTGCCACGGCTCCCGCTCCAGCTCGGCGTTGATCTGGCCCATCACCGCCTTGATGTCGCCCACCAGCCCCACCTCGGCGGGCACGTTGGTGCCGATCTCCTCGGGGGCGATGTCGAGCTGGATCACACGCAGGTTGGACGACCAGCGTGGGGGTAGACCGAAGTGCATGATCCAGTTCAGGCGCGCGCCAATGAGGAACACGAGATCGCAGTTCTGCAGGGCGAAGGTGCGTGCCGCCGCCACGCTCATGGCGTGGTCGTCTGGGAGGAGGCCTTTACCCATGGGCGAGGGCAGGTAGGGTAGAAGGGTCGTATCGATGAAGCGACGCACCTCCTCCTCGGCGCGGGACCAGGCGGCGCCTTTGCCCACCACCACCAGCGGGCGCTGTGCCGTCTTGAGGGCGGCCAGCGCCCGCTTGACGGCAACCGGGTCCGCCAGCGGCCGCGGCGCGGGCGGCACCGCCGGCTTCCAGGTGACAGACTCCTCCGGCACGCTCTCCAGGATCATCTCGGCCGGGAATTCGAGGTAGACAGGGCCGGGGCGGCCGTACAGGGCGGCGCGGGTGGCCTGCTCGATGTAGTAGGGGATGCGCTGCTGCGAGTCGACCACGGCCGCATACTTGGCGAAGGGGCGCAGCGGCTCCAGTTGCGGTGCCTCCTGGAAGGCGCCCATCCCCCGCTGCTTGGCGTCGGAGGCGCCGCCGATGAGCAGCATCGGCCAGCAGTTGGCCCAGGCGTTGGCGAAGGCCGCCACCGCGTTGAGCGTGCCCGGGCCGGAGACGCACAGGGCCACGCTCAGGCGACCGGTGAGATAGCCGGTTGCCTGGGCGGCATAGGCTGCCGCCTGCTCGTGCCGCATCCCCACGTAGGTGATGCCTTCCCGCTGGCAGGCGATGGCGATGGTGGTGACCGGGATCCCGACTACCCCGTAGACGAACTGGACGCCCTGCTCTTTGAGGGCGCGGGCCGTGATGGTGGCACCGTCGATTTCAGCCATGCTCGCGCTCCTTGCTGTCGCTCCCTCGGCTCACCCAGGATAGAGGACCGCGCGGCAACAGGCGAGGAGCACCAGGGGGGCGGGATTGGCCAAAATACCAAAATACAAGACAACCGTCCCCCCGCCGGACGAGGGGGGACGGCGTTTGGCGTGCTACCCGCGTCTGGGCCGGCAGCGCGCTAGTCGCGGCCTTCGGGGCAGCCGCGCGTCTGGCAGCGAGGCGCCTCGGAGGGGCGGCGTACGTTGAACCGGCCGCAGAACGGGCATCGCCAGGTGCGCATGGGTTGCGAGACCGTGGTTGCCATCATACCGCTCCTGCCGCGCACCTACCGAGGGGCTGCCGCTTGCTGGTGCCGCGCCGCGGCGGGCGCGCGTTAACAGTATCGAATTGTTCTGCGGCCGCTTGAGGCTGTCACGCCTGCGACACAGCCCCAGCATAGCAAAAACATTACAACGCGGCAGCCCGATTTGTTATGAAGTTGCATGCTCACCCCGTACACAGGTGAGGGACGCGATCGGTACACTGGCGCCGACACGTATAGACCTAAGGAGCCCCCACCATGACGACGCCGCCGGAACCCGAGTGCACCGAGCGGGTATCCTCACCGACGGACCCGGACAAGTTCCAGCCCCCGGCACCGCTGCCGCACCCTCGTCGGCGGCCTGCGGCATCGACGCCCCTGCACCCGGAGCCGCGCTGGTTGCGCACCGCGCCCCCGGCACCGGACTCCTGGTAGCGTGGGCGATCGGGGCGCCACCACGGCCGACGGGGACCGCAACGCACGCGGTCCCCGTTGTGTGCCCGGGAGGCCACGCCTGTCGGTCGGCAGCGGCCTATGGCCGTGCTACCGGGTGGGTGGCTCCTCACCGAAGCGCAGGCGTTGCAGGATGGCCTGGATCTCCAATGTGGTGAGCCCGATGCGGTGCAGGGTGTGGCGGGTCAGCTCCAGGGCCAGCTCCCGCTCCGCAAGCACCGCCTCCGCCGCGCCTAGGCGGAGAAAGTCTGCCGCATCGGCGGGGCTGTGCGCCCGCACCACGATGTCCAGGCGCGGGTTCTGGGCGCGAGCCTCGCTCACTACCCGGCGAGCGGCCACGGGATCGGGGATGGCCACCACCAGGGTGCGGGCGTGGGCCGGGTTGGCCTGGGCGAGCACCGCGGGATGCGCCGCGTTGCCGTAGATCACCGGCTCGCCGGCGGCGCGCAGACGTTCCGCCGTGCGCCGATCCTCCTCGATGATCACGTAGCCCTGACCGCGCCGGCGCAGCACGGCCGCGATCAGGCTGCCCACCCGGCCACCGCCAACGATCACCACGTGGTTGCGCAGGCGCGGCGGCGCCGGCGAGGGTTCGCTCACGGCCACGGCCCCGGCCCGCAGCGCTAGCGGCTCGAGCAAGCGCTGGACGGCTGGCGCGAGCCGCGTCAGGGACGGTGAGAGGGGAATGGTGGCCGCCGTGGCTGCCAGGATCAGGGAAAACTGCTCGGCGGAAAGCGCGCCGGCCGTCACGCCGTCGCGTGCCACCACGAAGGAGAACTCGGCCGAGGGGGCGAGGGCTACACCGGCCAGGGCAGCGGTGCGGGCCGAGCGTCGCAGTGGGCCGGCGACCAGCACCGCGCCGATCGCGGCCTTGCTCAGCATGAGGAGGGCCAGGGCTGCAAATAGGCCAGGCTGCTCCATAAGGAGCCGTGGGTCAATGAGCATCCCGACCCACACAAAGAACAAGCCAGCGAATAGGTCGCGAATCGGCAGCAGCTCGCCGAGGGCGTGGTGGGACACGTCGGACTCGCTCACCGCGATGCCGGCGATGAAGGCGCCCAACGCCAGGGACAGGCCGAAGCGCTCGCCCAGCACCGCCGTGCCCACCGCCAGGCCGGCGACGGACAGGATGAACAGCTCCCGTGAGCCTAGCCGAGCGATGCGCACGAGCAGCGGCGGTACCACGCGCGTGCCCACGAACAAAGCGGCACCCACAAACGCTGCGGCCTCCAGGGTGGCGGTGCCCACCCGCGCGTCCAGGCCGCCGGCGCGCGCCACCGCACCGAGGACGGCGATCACGATCACCGTGAGCAGGTCCTGGGCTAGCGACCAGGCGATCGCCAGGCGGCCATGAGGACTGTCCTGCGCGTTGCGCTCGGTGAGCAGTTTGACCAGCACGATGCTGCTGGTGCTGCATGCGGCTGCGCCGGCGTACAGGGCCGCCGGCCAGGACCACCCCAGCGCCCACATGGCCAGCGCCGTGGTGGCCAGCGAGAGCGGCACCTGTACCGCGGCGCCCGCCGCCACGTCGCGGCCGGCGGCCAGGTCGCGGAGCGAGAACTGCACGCCCATGCCGAACATCAGCATCACCACCCCCAGGTCGGCCAGGCGTTGGACGGCGGCAACGTCGCCCACCGGGCCGGGGGTGAAAGGGCTGAGCGCCAGGCCGGCTGCCAGGTAGCCCAGGAACACGGGTAGACGCAGGAGGCGCGCCAAGGCGCCCCCCGCCAGGGCGATGAGCGTCGCCGCCGCCAGGTCCAGGCTCAGCGTGGTATCGGTCATCGTTGCCAGCGTACACGCTGCGCCGGATGGCCGTCCGGCGGGGACAGACCGGCGGCCGCGCCTGCCGGACCGACAGACCGCATGGTGGGCGGTGACGGGACGGTCCGCCGAGGTGCGGACCACGGGGACGGCAAGCGTATAATGTGCCGCATAAGGTTGGCAGGATACACATGCTCGATCGCGGTCACCGTCACCTGTTCGTTGGACGAGAGCCGGAGCGGCGCCAGCTCCAGGTGCTGTTAGAGAGGGCGCAGCGCGGCAGCGGCGCGGTGGCGATGGTTGCCGGCGAGCCGGGGATCGGCAAAACCTGGCTGGCGCTAGAGCTGGCGGATGAAGCGCGTCGATGCGGCGCCCTGGTGCTCGGAGGTGGGTGCTCCGAAGGCGATTGGTCGCCGCCGTTCGGGCCGTGGGCGGCGGCCCTGGGCGAGTACCTGCGCGTTGCCGACCCAGACGTAGTGCGGGCGGTGGTAGGGCCGGCGGCCGCGGCGCTGGCGCAGCTCGTGCCCTCCTGGCGCACGGCGCTGCCCAACCTCCCACCCGCGGCCCCCCTCGGCTCGCGAGAGGAGCGCTTCCGCCTCTACGAGGGCATCCGGCAGGTGCTGCACGCCGCCGCGCACCGGCAGCCGCTCGTCCTCGTGCTCGACGACCTGCAATGGGCCGACCGCGATTCCCTCGCCGTGCTGGGGCACGTCGCCCACGGCGTCGAGTCCAGCCCCCTGCTCATCGTCGGTCTCTACCGCGATGTGGAGCTCGACCGCCACCATCCGCTTGCCGACGCGCTCGCCGATCTCCGCCGCGAGACCGGCTACGCGCGCATCGCGCTCAGGGGCCTGAGCGCGACCGAGGTGGCCGAGTACCTCACCCGCGTCGCCGGGCGCGCGCCGCCGCGGGAGCTGGCAGGGGCGATCCACACCGAGACCGAGGGTAACCCGTTCTTCGTGGGTGAGGTCGTTCTGCACCTCCGCGAGGAGGGACGGATCCCGCATCGGGAGGAGGAGTGGCCCGCCACGGCCGCCATCGTCGACTGGGGGATCCCCGAGAGCGTCCGCCAGGTGGTGGGCCGGCGCCTGGCGCGGCTCTCCGAGCAGACCAACCACCTCCTTGGCTTGGTCGCGGCTTTCACTGCCGGCTTTGATTTCCGCGTGCTGCAGGTGCTGAGTGAGCTGCCCGAGGAGACAGCGCTGGACTGCATCGACGAGGCGCTGCACGCCCAGCTCATCCGTCCGGCCGAGGGCGCTGCCGGCAGCGAGACGTACGCGTTCGTGCACGCCATCGTGCGCGACACGCTTTATGCCGAGCTCAGTCCCAGCCGCCGGATGCGGCTCCACCGGCGCATCGCCGAGGCGCTGGTGCGCGTCCACGGGGAGCGCGCGCACCGCCACGCCGCCGAGATCGCGGCCCAGTATCACGCCTCCGCCGTCCTGCCCGGCGCCGAGGCTGGCATCCCCTACGCCCTCGCTGCCGCCGACCAGGCGAAGGTCGCGGCCGCCCACGAGCGGGCAGTGATCCTCCTGCGTATCGCGTGCGAGTTGGGCTTCGAGCTGCCGCCCGACCGCCAGGCGGAAGTGCTCGGCCGGTTGGCGCTCGCCGAGGCGGAGGCGCTCATGCTCGACGACGCGCGCCGCTCCGTAGACGCCGCGCTCGCGGCCTACGCCGCTGCGGGGACCCCTGGACCAGAGGTGGCGGCGTTCCTCACGGCGGTGGCCCGCGCGCTCAAGGGCGGCGGCGCACCGCCGGCGGCGTGGGAGCCGCTGGTCGAGCGCGGCTTGGCCCTCGCCGGCGAGCGGCGTGACCTGACCTGGGCGCGGCTCGTGCTGCTCCGCGACCCGATCACGTCGGTCGCGCACGGCCTCATCGAGGCCGCCTGCTGGACCGGCTTCCACCCGGAGGCGGTGGCCATTGCCCGCGCCCAGGGGGACGAGGACGACTATGCCCGCACCCTGGAGCCGTTTGACTGGCGCACGCGGGCGGAAACCGAGGCCACCCTCGCCCTGGTTCGGCGGTGGCAGCGGCCGACGGCGATCCTGCACGGGCTGAACGTCGTCGCCCGGGAGCTGCTGTACCGACACGGTGCCTTCCGCGATGCGGTCGCGCGGTGCGAGGAGCTGCTCGCCACCGGCGAGCGCTTTGGCTCGCTCCCCCAGCAGGCCGAGGCGCTCGTCCATCTCATCTCGGCGTACGCCACCTTGGGCGAGCTGGACCGCGCCCGCCAGGCCGAGGAGCGGGCACGCGAGCTGGTCGATCGGCTGGGCCGCGCGCATCGCCTGCGCCTGGTGCAGAGCTTCTTGGGCTACTACCTCGACGGGGACTGGCCCGCGCTTGCCGAGGCGCGCGCTCGCCCGCTGACCGATGCCGACTTGGCGCGCGTGCCCATCCAGCTCCCGGCGGCGGCCTGGGCGGCGCGCGCCTACGTCCAGGCCGGACGACCGGCGGAGGCCCAGCGGCTGCTGGCGGCGCTCACACCGGTCCTGGAGCAGATGCACCCGCGCATGTGGGTGCACAACGGCGCGGTCGTGCTCACCGCCACGGCGGTCTGGGAGCTGGGCGCGGAGAAGTACGCGGCGCGCTATCGCCAGTTGACGCGCGAGCTGCTGGCCGCGGGCGTGTGTGACTTCCCCATCGGCTCTATCGACCTCACCATCGCGCGCATGGCGGCCCTGTGCGGCAACATGGCTGAGGCGCACGAGTACTTTGACCGCGCCCGTGCCCGGCTGGAGGCAGACGGTCGGCGGCCGGAGCGGGCGATCGTCGACCACGATGAGGCGCTGGCGCTGTTGCGGGCTGGGTCGGGTGATCATCCGCGCATCGCCGCGCTGCTTGGTGAGGCACTGACGCAGTTCCGGGCGCTGGGCATGCCCGGCTGGGAAGCGCGGGCCGCTGGCCGGCTGCAAGAGCCGGAGGAGGCGCGCGCCGACCCCGGCCGGGCCCGGGCGCCCCGCTACCCTGACGGTCTCACCGAGCGCGAGGTGGAGGTGCTACGCCTGCTCGCCGCCGGGCGCAGCAACCAGGAGATCGCGGCGGCGCTGGTGATCAGCCCGCACACGGTGGGCCGTCACATCGCCAACATCTACGCCAAAATCGACGTCCACGGCCGCGCTGAGGCCACCGCCTACGCGCTCCGCCACGGCCTGCTCGATGTCGGCTTGCCGTAGCCGCTGTGGTACATCGTTCGCGCCACGGCCAAACGTGCTATCCCACTGAGCCGCCCATCCTCTGACCGCCCCTACATGATCCGCGCCATCGGCGACCCCTCGGTATGGCTTGGCGTCATCGCGCGAAATACAGGGTTTGCGCGATGACGGGTGGCCGGCGTCGCGCCATCCTATGGTCGGGCAGGAAAACAATCGAGACAGGAGGATGTCATGCCGCTGATCAACGTCAAGGTCATCGAAGGGGTCTTCTCCGACAGCCAAAAGCAGGAGATCGTGCGCTCGCTTACTGAGGCAATGGTTGCGATCGAGGGCGAGAACATGCGCCCGGTCACGTGGGTCGTGGTCGAAGAGGTCAAGAGCGGCGACTGGGGGATCGGTGGCCAGCCGCTGACCACCGCCGACGTCCAGGCGCTGGCTCGCGCTCAGAAGGTGGGCTGAGCGTTGCAGGTGAGCCCATCCGCTGTGCCGTGAAGACTCGCGGATCACTCAGGGCAAAGGGCTCGACGATCGTGCGGACACTCGGCGACGTGCTCCCCCGGCGACTATTCCCAAACCCACGCCGAGGTATCGCATCTACCGAAAGATAGATCACATAAGGGGGAACGCCATGAGCACGGCGGCAATCGAGAAAAAGAACGTCAATCAGCCGGATAACGTCATCCGGTTTGAGAAGGGTGAGCTGGCCACCGTCACGGTGGACGGCTGCACGGTGGCGCGGGCCGTGTTCCAGCCCGGCTGGCGGTGGTCCGAACACGTGGGTGCCGCCAGCGGGCAGAGGCTGTGCAACACCGCCCACCTGGGGTACGTCGTCTCAGGCCGGCTGATGGTCCAGATGAGCGACGGCGCCCGCATCGAGATGGGGCCCGGCGATGTCGCCCTTATCTGGCCGGGTCACGACGGCTGGACGGTCGGCGATGAGCCGTGCGTCTTCCTGGAGTTCCCGCCGCCGGTCGTGTAAAGGCCCTTAACGGCACGGCGGTGACGCGCCGCCGGGCGTGTCGGCGGCCTGCCGAGCGCGCCCCTGGATATTCCACCACCGCGCCGGGCCTTTAGGAGCACCGCGATGGACGCGCAGCTCCAGCGCCGCATCCAGCGCTACGGCTGGGACAAGGCGGCGGACGTGTATGAGCGGTACTGGCAAGGCCAGCTCGCGCCGGCGCAGGATCGCCTGCTGGCGCTCGCCGCGCTGCGGCCGGGCGAACGGGTGGTGGATGTGGCTTGCGGCACGGGGCTTGTTACCGTGCGCGCGGCCGAGGCCGTCGGCCCGTCCGGGCTCGTCGTCGGCACCGACATTGCGGGGCAGATGGTCGCCCGCACGCAAGCCGCCGCCGACGCCCGCAGGCTGCGTCACGTCCGCACCGCGCGCCTGGACGCGGAAGACCTGCGCGGGCTGCCGGAGGCGTCGTTTGACGCCGCGTTGTGCGCGTTGGGGCTGATGTACGTGCCCGATCCGGTGGGCGCGCTGACGGAGATGGCCCGGCTGCTGACGCCGGGCGGCCGCACGGTGGTGGCGGTGTGGGGTCGGCGGGAGCGGTGCGGCTGGGCGCCGCTCTTCGAGATCGTTGACGCCCGCGTGCGCTCCGAAGTCTGCCCGCTCTTCTTCGGCCTGGGCGCGCCAGGCGCCCTGGAAGGGGCGCTCCATGCCGCCGGTCACACGAACGTGATCACCGAGCGCCTGAATGTGACCCTGACCTATTCCTCCGGCGCCGAGGCGTGCGGCGCGGCGTTTCTGGGCGGACCGGTGGCGCTGGCCTACGCCCGCTTCGACGCGGCGACGCGCACGGCGGTGCAGGCGGAGTACCTGGCCGCGCTGGCGCCGTTCCGCACGGCGACCGGGTACGCTATCCCGGGCGAATTCGTGGTCGCGCGCGGTGAGCGATCCTGAACACGGCCCGGTCTGACTGGAGGGGCGTCATGACGGTCGGGAACGCGGTCGCGCGGTCCGTGGAGCGGACGCGGGCGATATTCACGCGGCGGCCGACGGCGGCCCGCGCCCGCAAGACGGCGACGGCGCGCCTGGTGGGAGGGGGCTGGCAGACGGAGGTGCGGCTGGGCGGGCACACCCTCCTGGTCGATCAGCCGGTCGCGCTGGGGGGGACGGACGGCGGGCCCAGCCCGGGCGACCTCATACGGGCGTCGCTGGCCGCCTGCCTCGTGCAGAGCTACGCCATGCACGCCGCCCGCTTCGGTGTAGGGCTGCGCGGGATCGCGGTGGAGGTGGAGACGGAGATCGACCTGCGGATGGCGTGGGGCATCGAGGCGCCGTCGCCGCCGGGGTTTGGCGCGATCCGCTACACGGCCACCCTCGACACCGATGCGCCTGCCGCTCCGGTCGAGGCGCTGGCGGCGTACGTGCTCGTGCACAGCCCCAGCGTGGACGACCTGCGCCGGGCCGTCCCGCTGGAGGGCTGCACCATCATCCGCCGGCCGGTTGACCCGTCGGCCTGAGGCCCGGCACGCCACGTCGGCGGATGTGTGCGCCCTGCGCCCTGGAGCCGGCCGAGGCGCCGGAGCCCCGCACGGGCGGCGGGTGTAGGATGGGGGGGACCACATCCGCCTGTGGGCGATGAGAACGGGTATGGGCCGTCGCCGGCTTCCCCGCCTGATCCTGCTGCTGGTCGTAACGCTTGCGCTGGCGGCGTGCAGCGACCGCCGCCCGGCGGAGCGGTCCGCCCCCGCCATGGGCACCGCTGCGCCCGTGGCGGTCGCCCCTTCGGGGGCCGCCACCCCGGAGCCTACGCCGCGCGCCGTCGTTGCCGTACCCCGGTTCGAACCGACGTCGTGCCCCTTCACCCCGGCGCGCGGGCACGAGGAGGGGCGCACGCTGGTGTGCGGCTTCGTGACCGTGCCCGAGGTGCACGCCGACCCCGGCGGCCGCACCATCCGCCTGGCGGTGGCCGTGTTCAAGGCTCACCGCGGTGAGGGAGTGCCGCCCCTGTTCTGGCTGGACGGCGGCCCTGGCGGCTACAGCCTGGACGGTATCGCCGCCCAGCTCACGCCCGCGCTGGCCGCCGCCCTGGCCGGCGACCGAGACCTCGTGGTCTTCGACCAGCGCGGTGTCGGCTACTCGCAGCCGTCCCTGACCTGCACCGAGCTCTTGGACCTCAAGTACGCCACCTTGAACCGGCGCCTCAGCCGGGCCGAGGACGCGGAGCGGGGGCGGCAGGCGGTGCAGGCCTGCCACGACCGGTTGGTGGCGGCCGGGGTCAACCTTGCCGCCTACACCAGCGCTGAAAGCGCGGCCGACGTGGATGACCTGCGTCGGGCGCTCGGCTATGGGGAGATCAATCTGTACGGCGTCTCCTACGGCACGCGCCTGGCCCTCACGGTGATGCGCGATTTTCCGCACATCCTCCGGGCGGTGGTGCTGGACTCGCCGGTGCCGCTGCAGGCCAACCTCTACGTGGACGTATACGGCAGCGCCCAGCGCGCCTTTGACCTGCTCTTCCAGCGGTGTGCCGCCGATGCCGGTTGCAACGCCGCCTACCCGAACCTGGAGGACGAGTTCTACGCCCTGGTGCGGCGGCTCAACGCCGCGCCCGTCCCCGTGCCGTTCATCCACCCGCGCACGCGGGCGATGTATACGTACCTGCTCACCGGTGACCGGCTGGTGTCGGCCCTGTTCCAGATGCTGTACTACGGCTCGATCATCCCCGACCTACCACGCACGATCATCGCCCTGCGCGACGGCGACCCGGCGCCGTTCGTCCGCCACTACCGCGACCTCTTGTTCTACGACCAGCTCAGCCAGGGCATGTACCTATCGGTGCAGTGCGGGGAGGAGGCGCGCTTCACCAGCACCGCCGAGGTGCAGCAGGCGGCGCGGCGGGTGCGGCCGGAGATCGGGGCGCAACAAGGGGAAGGGTTTGGCGACGACTGGTTCTTCCGCGCCTGTGGGCTGTGGGGCGCGCGCCCGGCGGCGCCCATCGAGAACGAGCCGGTGACCAGCGAGGTGCCCACCCTGGTGCTCGCTGGCGAGTTCGACCCGATCACGCCGCCGGCCTACGCGGAGGAGGCGGCGCGCACCCTGCGCAACGCCTATCTGTTTGTCTTTCCCGGCCTGGGGCATGGCCCCGGTCAGAGCCACCCCTGCCCGCTGCTGCTCCTACGCGCCTTCCTGCAGGACCCCGGACGTCGGCCGGAGCACGCCTGCCTGGGTGCGCTGCGCGGCCCCACCTGGGTGCTGCGCTCCCGCTAAAACCGTCTAGAAAGCCTGTTCTACCGCGTCGCGTGGTCCTTTCAATGTGCTACAATGTTCGCGCAACGTCTTGCGGCCACGCCGCCAGGACGTTGCATTTGGGAGTGGGACCGTCACGGTCCACGGCCCCCTTCTCCTCCCCTCCGGCGCCTCCCCGCGTCGGGCCTCGAACGGTAGCACCGGTGATCTGACGAGAGAGTGCGCGCATGACGACGAAGACCACCGCTCCCGCCCAGTACGACGCGAGCTCGATTCAGGTGCTCGAAGGGTTGGAGGCGGTGCGGCGCCGGCCCGGCATGTACATCGGCTCCACCGATGCCCGCGGCCTGCACCACCTCGTCTACGAGATCGTGGACAACTCCACCGACGAGGCGATGGCCGGTTTTTGTGACCGCATCGAGGTCACCATCAGCCCGGACGGCTGGGTGACCGTGCGCGACAACGGCCGCGGCATTCCCGTCGGCATCCATGAAAAGACCGGCAAGAGCGCGCTGGAGACGGTGATGACCGTGCTGCACGCCGGCGGCAAGTTCGGCGGCGGCGCCTACAAGGTCTCCGGCGGCCTGCACGGGGTGGGTGCTTCGGTGGTCAACGCCCTCTCCGAGCGGCTGTGGGTGGAGGTGCGCACCGGCGGCAAGGTCTACCGCCAGGAATATCGGCGCGGCGTGCCCACCGGCGACGTGCGCGTGGTGGGCGAGTGCGATCCCGCCGAGCACGGCACCACCACCTCCTGGCTGGCCGACACGCAGATCTTCAAAGACGGCCTCACCTACGATTTCGACACGCTGGCGCAGCGCTTCCGTGAGGTGGCCTACCTCACCAAAGGGTTGTGGATCCAGTTCAAGGACGAGCGCAGCGATCGGGAGCTGAACTTCTACTTCGAGGGCGGTATCCGCTCGTTCGTGCGAGAGCGCAACCGCGGCCAGGTGGTGCTGCACAAGGAGCCGATCTACATCGAGCGGCAGGTGAACGGCACCCTCGTGGAGGTGGCGCTCCAGTACAATGACGGCTTCCAGGAGGCCACGTTTACCTTTGCCAACCACGTCAACACCGTGGACGGAGGCACGCACCTGACCGGCTTCCGTACCGCCCTCACGCGCGTGCTGAACGACTACGCCCGTCGCCAAAAGTTCCTCAAAGAGGGCGACCCCAACCTCACCGGCGAGGACGTGCGCGAGGGGCTGGTGGCCGTCGTCTCCGTGAAGCTGGCGGAGCCGCAGTTTGAGGGCCAGACCAAGGGGAAGCTCGGCAACACGGAGGTGGCCAACCACGTCCAGACGGCCGTGGCCGACGCCCTCAGCCAGTACCTGGAGGAGCACCCGGCGGAGGCCAAGCGCATCATCGAGAAGTGCCTGACGGCGGCGCGGGCGCGCGAGGCGGCGCGCAAGGCGCGCGACCTGGTCATCCGCAAGGGCGCCCTCGAGGGGACGATGCTCCCCGGCAAGCTGGCCGATTGTCAGGAGCGCAACCCGGAGCTGTGTGAGCTGTTCCTGGTGGAGGGCGATTCGGCCGGCGGCTCGGCCAAAAGCGGGCGCGACCGCCGCTACCAGGCGATCCTGCCCCTGCGCGGCAAGATTTTGAACGTGGAAAAGGCGCGCGTGGACAAGATGCTGGCGCACGAGGAAATCCGCGCGCTCATCACCGCCCTCGGCGCCGGCTACGGCGAGAGCATGGACCTCGCCAAGCTGCGCTACGGCCGCGTGATCATCATGACCGACGCGGACGTGGACGGCGCTCACATCCGCACGCTGCTGCTCACCTTTTTCTTCCGCAACATGCGGCCCCTGATCGAGAACGGGCACCTGTTCATCGCCCAGCCACCGCTATACGGCATTCGCAGCGGCAAGCAGCACTTCTGGGTCTACAACGACCGCGAGAAGGAGGAGCTGCTGGCCAAACTGAACGGCAAGCCGGTGACGGTCCAGCGCTACAAGGGCCTGGGGGAGATGAGCGCCGAGCAGCTCTGGGAATCGACCATGAACCCGGCCACGCGCACCCTCCTCCAGGTGGACATCGAGGACGCCATGCAGGCAGACGAGATCTTCCGCCACCTAATGGGTGACGAGGTCGCCCATCGCAAGAGCTTCATCCAGGGCCACGCCAACCGGGTCCGCAACCTGGACATCTAACCACCCACGGGCCGGTGCCCGCCGCTGTGTCCCTCTGAGCTACGGCTCCATCACTCAGAAGCGACCAAGCGGGTTAGCACCCACCGGGTACGAGTGCCAGAGAGCTGGCGCAGGCTATGGAGCGGGCGGCGGCGCGGATGGTAGGATAATCACGAGACGTCAAACGCCGCGATGCGCCCGCGTGTGCCGCGGGCCGGACGTCGCACGACGGTGCCCATGGCTACGCAGCAACGCGACTACTACGAGGTGCTCGGCGTCAGCCGCACTGCCAGCCAGGAAGAGATCAAAAAGGCCTTCCGTCGGCTGGCGATGCAATACCACCCGGATCGCAACAAGGAGCCGGGCGCCGAGGAGCGCTTCAAGGAGATCAACCAGGCCTACGAGGTGCTCTCCGACCCGGAGAAGCGCGCCGCCTACGATCGCTTCGGCCATGCCGGCGTGGGCAACGGCATGGGCGCCACCGGCTTCGAGGGGTTCAACTTCGGCGGTTTCGGCGACATCTTCGACGCGTTCTTCGGCGGCACGATGACGCGCACCCGCCGGGGGCCGGTGCGCGGCGCCGACCTGCGCGTCAACCTGACGCTTAGCTTTGAGGAGGCCGTGTTCGGCACCGAGAAGCAGGTGGAGGTGACGCGCAACGAGACCTGCGCCATCTGCGGCGGCACCGGCGCCGAGCCGGGGTCCCGCCCGGAGCGGTGTCCCACCTGCAACGGCATGGGCGAGATCCGGCGCGTCCAGCAGAGCATCTTTGGGCAGTTCGTCAACGTCGCTACCTGCGAGCGGTGCCGGGGCGAGGGGCGCGTGATCACCCAGCCGTGTCGTGAGTGCCGCGGCACCGGTCGCCAGCGACGCACGCGCACGCTGGTGGTGCGCATCCCCGCCGGCGTGGACACCGGTTCCCAGATCCGGCTCTCCGGTGAGGGCGACGCCGGTGCCCAGGGCGGTGCGCCCGGCAACCTCTACATCCTCATTCACGTCCAGCCGCACCCGTACTTCAAGCGGGACGAGGACGACATTCTCTACGAGCTGCGGATCAACGTGGCGGAAGCGGCGCTGGGCACGGAGAAGCGCGTGCCCACGGTGGACGGCGAGGTGCTCCTCAAGATCCCACCGGGCACGCAGAGCGACAAGGTCTTCGTGCTGCGCGAGCGCGGCGTGCCCCACCTGCGCGGCCACGGCCGCGGCGACCAGCTCGTGCGCGTGCGCGTGGTGACGCCCACCAGGCTCACCGCCGAGCAGCGGCGCCTGTTCGAGAAGCTGGCGGAGACGTTTACCGAAGGGGATAACGAGACCCCGCCCAGTGAACCGCACGACAAGAGCTTCTTTGAGAAGTTCAAGGAGTTCTTCTCTTAGCCGCGCGGAGCCGACCGCGACGAGATCCAGGAAGAGGCGCGATGGCCGTTAGTGGTGACTCCCATCCCCAACCGCAACCATTAACGGCCATGCCCGGCGCTCTGCGTCTGGGGCAGGTGGCCGGCTTCGACATCTACATCCACTGGAGCTGGCTGATCATCTTCTGGCTCCTCACCTGGTCGCTGGCGGTGGGCTACCTGCCGGACGTCTACCCGGCCTGGGGCGCGGGCCAGCGCTGGGTGGTGGGCGCGGTCACCAGCCTGCTGTTCTTCGCCTCGGTGCTGGTGCACGAGCTGGCGCACTCGGTGCTGGCGCGGGGGCGGGGGCTGCCGGTACACAGCATCACGCTGTTTGTCTTCGGCGGCGTGTCCATGCTGGGCGGCGAGGCGCGCCGCGCCAAGGACGAGTTCTGGATCGCGATCGTCGGCCCGCTGACCAGCTTCGTCGTGGCGGCCGCAGCTTTTGCCGTGTGGCTGGTGGCGCGCGCCGCCGAGGCCGAGGTGGTGCGGGCGGTGGCCGGCTATCTGGCCTCGATCAACCTCTCCGTCGGCATCTTCAACCTGTTGCCGGGCTTCCCGCTGGACGGCGGTCGGGTGCTGCGCTCACTGGTGTGGGGCGTAAAGCGCAACCTGATCGAGGCCACGCGTGTGGCCAGCAACGTGGGCAAGGGGATCGCGGCGCTGCTGGTGGCCTTGGGCATCCTGATGGTGTTCCTTGGCGGGCTCGGCGGGTTGTGGCTGGTGTTTATCGGCTGGTTCCTGTGGAACGCGGCCGAGTCCAGCTACCAGCAACTGGTGATGCAGCGCAGCTTCGAGGGCCTGTCCATCGCACCGGTGATCGAGCGCGCGGTGCCGCGCGTCGCGCCGGACGTGTCCCTGCGCCAGCTCGCCCACGACTTCATCCTCAAGCAGAACCGGCGCGCCTTTTTCGTGGCCCCCACCGATGAGGGCGAGATCCAGGGCCTTATCACCTTGTCCGACTTGCAAAAGGTGCCAGAGGGGGAGTGGGACCGCGTCTCCGTCTACCGCGCCATGACGCCGCGCGACCGCCTGATCACGATCACGCCGCGTGCGGACGCGCTGGTGGCGTTGGAAATGATGGCCGAGCACAACATCGCCCAGCTCGTGGTGGTGGACGGCCGCGAGCCGATCGGCCTCCTCTCCCGTGCCGCCCTGATCAGCGCCATCCAACTCCGCAGCGCGGTGCGCGCCCTGCAAGACTGCGGCTGAAGCGGGGCCTCATCCCCGCGCGGGCCCGTGACGATTCTCCCACCCGAGCGCGGGAGGGAGCGGCGAGGGGAGCGAGCCAGATGAGGGCCAACCGGACGCGAACCGATGACCTGGTGTGACCGATGACCTGGTGTGAGATCAGCGCGGCGGTGCCGGTGGAGCTGGCGGAGCTGGCCGCCGAGGCCATGCGCACGGTGGCGCCAGATGGCGTGGCCATCGAAGATCCGCTCATCCCCCTCGGTCCGGATGAGGGCGTGCGCCTGGAGCGGCACCGCCCCTCGGTGGTCAAGGCCTACCTGCCCGTGGACGACCGCCTGGGCGAGCGCCTGGACGCGCTCGATGCCGCCCTGACGGCGCTAGGGCTGCGCCCGGCGCTGCGCACCCGCACCGTGCGCGCGCAGGACTGGGCCGACGCCTGGAAGGAGCACTTCCACGTCGAGCGCGTCGGGCGGCGGTTGGTGATTCGCCCCTCCTGGCGGCCCTTCACGCCCCAGCCCGGCGACGTGGTGATCGACCTCGATCCCGGTATGGCCTTCGGCACCGGCCAGCACCCGACGACACGCACCTGCCTGGAGCTCTTGGAGGAGCACGTTCGGCTCGGAGATGTGGTGCTGGACGTGGGCACCGGCTCCGGCATCCTGGCGGTGGCAGCGGTGAAGCTGGGCGCGGCCCGCTGCTTGGCCCTGGACGTGGACCCGCAGGCGGTGCGCGTGGCGCGCGACAACGCCGCCCGCAACGGGGTTGCCGAGCGCGTGCAGGTGGCGGAGGGTACACTCACGGCTGACGACGCGCTACGGCACGCCTTCGACCTGGCCGTGGCCAACATCACCGCCGCTGCGGTGGCCGCCCTTGCCCCTGCCCTGGCCACTGCTCTGCGCCCAGGCGGCACGCTCATCGGCTCCGGCATCGTCGCCGACCGCCTGGACGCAGTGCGGGCCGCCCTGGCGGCTGCCGGCTGCTCGGTCACCGACGTGCGCGTCGTCGGCGACTGGCGCACGCTGGTGGCGCGCACCGGCTCGACTCCCGACCATCCCTGAGCCCAGCGCCGTCGCGGTCACCATGTACCGCTTCTACGTCCCGCCGCCCCTGTCCTTCCACGCTTCCTGCCCTCTCCCGGCCGACGTCGCGCACCGGGTGGTGCATGTGCTGCGCATGGGCCCGGGCGAACGGCTGCGCCTGTTCGACGGCAGCGGTCGCGAGGTGGAGGCCGAGGTCACGTCCGTGCGCGGGCGCGAGGTGCGGGTTGCACTCGTGGCCGAGCTACCGCCCGCTCCGCTGGCGCCCGTCATCTCCCTATACCCGGCGCTTATCCGCCCGCACCGCTTCGAATGGCTGCTGGAGAAGGCCACGGAGCTGGGTGTCACGCGCGTGCAGCCGGTGGTGAGCGAGCGCTGCCAGGTGCGCACGGCGGCGTTTGGGGCGGGCAAAGCTACCCGCTGGCGACGGATCATGGTCGAGGCGGCGGAGCAGTGCGGCCGCCGCGACGTGCCCGAGCTGGCGGCGCCCCTGCCCTTGGCGGCGGCGCTGGCGCGGGCGGAGGGACTGCTCCTGCTGCCCTGGGAGGGGGAGCGCGAGGCGGCGCCGCCCCTGGGTGAGGTCCTGCGCAGCTTCGGCCCGGAGGTGGGCGGGCCGGAGCGACCCATCGCGGTGTTTATCGGCCCAGAGGGCGGCTTTGGCCCCACCGAGGTGGCCGCCGCGCGGGCGCGGGGCGCGCTCACCGTGTCGCTCGGCCCGCACGTCTTGCGCGCCGAGACGGCGGCGGTGGCCGCCCTGGCCGTGGCCGTGGACGCCCTGACAACCGCCCGCGCCCGATGGAGGGATGAGGCCGAGCGGTCCACCGCCTACCCCGTCACGTGATGGTGACCACCCGTCCCTCCGTGATGCGCACGAGCTCCGCCGGGCTCAGCCGGAAGAGGGCGTTGGGGGTGCCGGCGGCGGCCCAGATCTCGGCGTGGTGCAGCAGGTCCGCGTCGATGAACGTCTCGATCCGCTGGCGATGGCCCGCCGGCGGCACGCCGCCGATCGCGTACCCGGTGCAGGCGCGCACGAACTCGGCATCGGCCTTTTCAATCGGCTCGCCCACGATGGCGGCCATCGCCGCCTCGTTGACGCGGTTGGCGCCGCTGGCGACGACCAGGATCGGTTTCTGCGAGTGCACCCCTTTGAACACCAGCGATTTGGCGATCTGGCCCACGTGACAGCCGACGGCGGCGGCCGCCTCCCCCGCGGTGCGCGTGGACCGGGGAAGCTCGACCACCTGAACGGACAAGCCGAGGGCCGTCAGCGTCTCCTGCACCTGGTGCGCGCGTGGGCTCAGCGATCCGGCCATGGGCACGCCTCCTCCACGTCTGCTCATACCTCACACTGCTGCCGGCGCCAGCTCGATGGCGGCGCGCCAGGAGGCGGCGTCGTCTGGGCCGGCCGGCACCGGCGCCAGCACCGGCAGCCTGACGCCCATGGCGCGGAACTCCTCCAGCCGTCGCCGCGCCGCGGCCGCGTCGCCGATGACGGTGAGTGCCTCCAGCATGGCGTCCGGTACCAGGCGGGCGGCGCGGTCCGGGTCCTCGGGGTAGGCAGCGGCCACCGGGCCGGTATGGGCGGCAAAGCCGGCCTCGTCGAACATCGCGCGGTAGAAGGGCATGGCGATGTAGCGGGCCAGCTCACGCGCCACCGCGTGACGCAGGATCTCGTCGTCCGCCCCGGCGGCCACGCGGATGTAGCAAGCCACGTCCACGGTGGCCGGGTCGCACCCCGCTCGCTCGGCGCCCAGGCGCACGTGGTGGAGCGCCTGGGCCACGTAGGCCGGCATGGCCCAGTTGAGCAGCACGCCGTCGGCCAGCTCGCCGGCGAGCTGGCACATCTTCGGGCCGAGGGCGGCCATATAGATGGGGATGTCGGGCCGGGCCGACGTCTCCAAGCGGAAGCGGGTGACGGGCACCAGCCGGGCCGGCGGCATCGTCTCCGCCCCGCGCAGGATGGCCTTGATCAGGGTGACGTACTCGCGCATGCGCGCCAGCGGCCGCTCGAAATGCACGCCGTGACCGGCGGTGAGCGTCGGCGCGTGGCCGCTGCCCAGGCCCAGCATCGCCCGCCCGCCGGAGAGCTGGTCCAGCGTAGCGGCGGCCTGTGCCAGCAGGGATGGTGTCCGGGTGAAGATCGTGGCGATGCCGGGGCTGAGACGGATGCGCGCGGTGTGGCAGGCGTAGACGGCGAGCTGTGTGAACACCTCCCGGCCGGACGCCTCCGGCACGAACAGCGCTTCGAAGCCGCGGGCCTCGGCCAGACGGGCCAGTGCGATCAAATCCGAGAACGGCAGGCGGTCGTCCCGCAGGCGCAACCCCAGACGCATACCCTGTTCCTCCGCATCGGCGAGCACCGCCCATACTGACCCACACACGCACAGGCGGCCGGCACGCTCGCGGCGTGGGTCAGGCCGGCTCTAGCTCGATGAGCGCGTCGCCGGCCTGCACGCGGTCGCCGGCTTTGCGGTGCACCCGGCGCACATGCCCGTCCGTCGGCGCCTCGATGGTGTGCTCCATTTTCATCGCTTCCAGGATGACCAGCGGTTGGTGCGCGGCCACCTGGTCCCCCTCCTGGGCCGCCACGCGCACCACCACGCCGGCCAGGGGCGCGGTGAGCGTGGTGGGGCCGCCACTGCCCGGCATGGTGGCGTGGCTCGTGGCGGCGATGGAGGGCGGCTCCGGCCGGCGCAGCACGACCGGTCCGTCACGCAGCAGCACGCGCACGCCACCGTTGGTGGGCTCTACGGTGAAGGCGCGCACGGTATTGCCCTCTCGCACCACGACCCGGCCGGGGGCGGGACGCGCGATATGGGCGCGCCGCGTCGTGCCGTTGAGCACCAGCTCCCACTCGTCGCCCGTGAGGCGCGCGGCGGTGACGACGTGCTCCACGCCGCCTGCCCGGTAGGCCAGGCGCACACCGGCGCCCGCCAGCCGCCAGGGGCCGGCCGCCCAGGGGTCGCGGGCGTCGCGCGCGGCCAGGAGGTCGTGCGCCGCGGCGGCAAGGAGCGCCTCGTCCGGCACGTGGCCGGCCGCCAGGGACGGCAGGATGTGTTCGTCCAGGAAGCTGGTGTACGTCTCGCCGGCGGCGAAGGCCGGGTGGCGCACGGCGGCGCGCAAGAGGGGCAGGTTGGTGGGCAGGCCCTCGATCACGTAGGCGTCGAGGGCGTCGGCCGTACGGGCGATGGCCGCGCGCCGGTCCTCGCCCCAGACCAGGAGCTTGGCCAGCAGGGCGTCGTAGTACGAGCTGACCTCCGCGCCCTCGTAGTAGCCGACGTCGTTGCGGATGCCGGGGCCGGCGGGCGGCGCAAAGCGCTGCAGGCGGCCGCTGGCGGGCAGGTAGCCGCGCGTCGGGTCTTCGGCGTAGACCCGACACTGGATGGCGTGCCCCTGGAGACGCACGTCGTCCTGGCGGAAGGGCAGCGGCTCACCGGCCGCCACCCGTAGTTGCAGGTGCACCAGGTCCAGGCCGGTGATGAGCTCGGTGACGCCGTGCTCCACCTGTAGACGGGTGTTCATCTCCAAGAAGGCGTAGCGGCCCTGCTCGTCCAGCAGGAACTCCACCGTACCCGCGCCGGTGTAGCCGATGGCGCGGGCGATGCGCACCGCGGCGGCGCCCATCTCCGCGCGCAGGGCGGGGGTGAGGGCGGGCGAGGGCGCCTCCTCGATGACTTTCTGGTGGCGGCGCTGCACGGAGCACTCGCGCTCGCCCAGGTACACCACCGTGCCGTGCGCGTCGCCGAACACCTGGATCTCGACGTGGCGGGGGCGGCGCACGTACCGTTCCAGCAGCACGGCGGCGTCGCCGAAGGCGGCCAGGGCCTCGCGGCGGGCGCCGGCCAGGGCCTCGGCAAAGGCGGCCGGGTCTTCCACCAGGCGCATGCCGCGCCCGCCGCCGCCAGCCGCGGCCTTGATCAGCAGCGGGTAGCCGATGCGGGCCGCGGCCGCGGCGAGGGCGGCATCGTCCTGGTCTTCTTCCTGGTAGCCCGGCAGGAGCGGCACGCCCAGCTCCGCGGCCAGGCGCTTGGCCGTGATCTTGCTGGCCATGGCGCGCATGGCCGCGGGGGGCGGCCCGACCCACACGAGCCCGGCGGCCAGGCAGGCCTCGGCGAAGGCGGGGTTCTCGGAGAGGAAGCCGTAACCGGGGTGCACGGCCTCGGCGCCGGTGCGGCGGGCCGCCTCGATGAGGGCCGGGATGTTGAGGTAGCTCTCCGGCGCGGGCGGCGGGCCGACGCACACCGCCTCATCGGCGCTGAGCACGTGCAAGGCGTGGGCATCCGCCTCTGAGTACACAGCCACGGGGCTGATGCCCAGCTCCCGACACGCCTTGATCACGCGCACCGCGATCTCGCCGCGATTGGCGACCAGCAGCTTCCGGAACATACACGACCCTCTCCCCCAGCCGGGCCGTCATGCCTGGCGCGGGTCCGGGACGTTGACCACCAGCATCTCGGTGCAGCCGCGGGAGACGATCATTTCCACCGGCTCGGTGTCGCTCAGGTTCTCTTCCATGTGGATCTCGTTCGGCGGCACGTACAGGAAGTCGCCGGGCCCCACCTCGGCCGAGTATTGCAGCTTGTCGCCCCATGAAAAGCGGGCGCGGCCGCTGATGATGTAGATGGCGCTCTCGCAGTCGCCGTGGTGGTGCACGCCCGACTTCATGCCCGGCGGCGTTTTGACGTAGCCCGACCAGATGGTGCGCGCCCCGGTGGTCTCCTTTGAGACGCCGGCCTCACGCTGCATGCCGGTGGTCTGGGCAGTACCGCAATCGCGCTCCGCCGGACGGATCACCTTGATGCCGGACATATCCCTTTCCTCCGTTCCCCTCGCCCCGGCTCGCCGGGGAGGCGGAAACGCAACCCGCCTGATCCGGTGATACGCGCTTGCGCTCGCGGCGGCAAGCGCCCCGGTCAGCGCGCGCCGGCGGCCGCGGCGGCGCCGGTGATGTCGGCCATCAGGCGCAGGGCCTCCATCTGGCGCGACTGCACCATCATGGTGGTCACGCCGGCGTCCACCCAGGCCGGGAACCGCTCACGGATGCGCGCCTCCGGGCCGCACAGCGACAGCTCGTCGCACAGCTCATCCGGCACCGCCGCCTCCGCCTCCTGCTTGCGGCCGGCCAGGTAGAGCTCCTGGATGCGCTTGGCGGCGTCGCCGTAGCCGTATCGGGTCACCAGGTCGTTGTAGAAATTCTTCTCGCGGGCGCCCATGCCGCCCACGTAGAGGGCGAGGTTCGGCTTCATGGCGGCGAAGGCCGCCTTGAGGTCGTCGGTGATCTGCACGGTGCAGCTTGCCACGATGTCAAAGTCCTTCCAGGATTTGCCGTTGCCCGCACGGCGGAAGCCCTCCTCTAGGGCGGGCCGGAACAGGTGGGCGCGGTACGGCGAGAAGAACACCGGCAGCCAGCCGTCGGCCAGCTCAGCGGCGGTGCGGATGTTCACCGGGCCAAGGGCGGCGAGGTAGATGGGCAGCTGGCGGGTGTGCAGGATCGACTTGAGCGGCTTGCCCAGGCCGGTGGCGCCGGGGCCGGTGTAGGGCAGGCGGTACTCCTCGCCCTGGAAGGTGACCGGCTCCGCGCGTGCCCAGATCGCGCGCAGGATCTGCACGTACTCGCGCATGCGCACCGCCGGCCGGCCGTAGGGCACCCCATGCCAGCCCTCCACCACCTGCGGGCCGGAGAGGCCCAGTCCCACCAGCATCCGCCCACCGGAGAGGGCGTCGAGCGTGGCGGCCGTCATGGCGGTGCAGGCGGGGGTACGGGCCGGGATCTGCATCACGGCGGTGCCGAGTTTGATCCGCTGCGTGCGCGCGGCGATGTAGGCCAGCGGCGTGACGGCGTCCGAACCGTAGGCCTCGGCCGTCCAGACGGAGTCGTAGCCGAGGCGCTCCAGCTCCAGGATGAGGTCGAGGGGCAGGTGCATCTGCGCCCCGGAATAACCGATGTTGTAGGCCAGTTTCACGCGTCGCTCCTTTGTGCAGCCGTTGGCGGTCTCCGCCCTCGCCCCTGGCGCACCCTCTTGGCCCTCACCACCTGCCCTCACCCCTCAGCCCCTCTCCCGCACGCGGGAGAGGGGTGCCCGAAGGGCGGGGTGAGGGTGGGCTGGGGCTGAGGGCGCACGGGGCGTCCGTGCCCGTATCGTCACACGGGCCGAGGCAACGCGCAAAGCCGGTTTGGCCCGGTCGTCAGCGCAGCTCGAGAGGGATATCCCGGCCGCGGCCCAGGGTGGCCGATGGCGGGCGCGTGCCGGTCTGGGCGGACTGAGCCGGGCTGGCGCCGGCCGGCGGGTCCACCCACTTGCCGTCCGCCTTGAGCAGCTTGATCAGCTCGGCCACGCCCTCTTCCTGGGGGACGGATTCCTTGACGACCTCCCGCCCGCGGTAGAGGGCGATCTTACCGCCCGCCTTGCCCACGTAGCCGTAGTCGGCGTCGGCCATCTCGCCGGGCCCGTTGACGATGCAGTTGTGCACGAGGCACAGCGAGCTGACATAGGTATGGGCCTGGGCGACCTCAACGTTGTAGACCGGACCGTGATAGGGCACGGTTCGCACGGACTGGACCGGCAGGTAGAGGTACCGCTCGTCGATGCCCAGGCGATCTGTCTTGCACCGTCCGTCCGGCACGTGCAGCGGCACGCTGAGCTGTTCGGCGAAACGACGCAGTCCGCCGACGCTCGTCACCGAGATGTAATAGGCCGTTTGGCGATGGGCGGACCGGCGCTCCAAGATCGACGCCGCGATCCCCAGGCGCAGGAGCAACTGGTGCACCTGGAGCGCCAGGGTCGAGGAGACGGTGACGTAGGTGGCGCGTGGATAGCCTCGCACCTCTCCGACGTAGCCGTCGCATCGCCAGAGCACCTTGAGGAGCGTCGCTTGCTGCGGTTTGGGGAGGAAGAGCATCCACCACGGGAGCCGTTTGTTCTCCGCTCGTCGCCCGAACACGCGCGTGAACAAGGTGGCCAGCTTGGAGGACGAGACCACCACCTCCCGGTTGTGGTGCGCGCTGCGCTCCCGGACGCTCACCGGCACTCCCCAGGTGCGCGCGATGGCCGCGACCCGCTCGGCAAGCTCCGTCTCATGCATGCCGAAGGTGAAGAACAACTGGTGGGGAGCCGTCTGCGGGCCGCCGGCCGATCCCTCGGCCACGTAGCACGCGGCCAACGTCAGCAGGTCCTCGTCCACCGCCCGCTCAGGGGCTTCCGGCATGTGCTCGACGGTGTGCTCCCCCTGCAGGATGGGGTAGAGCAGGACAGAGCCGCGGGTGATCGCCTCTGCCGCGTACCAGCGCGGTGTGTGGCCGTTGGTGACGGCGTGGCTGATGTTCTCCCATCGCCGGCGCCCGCCCTTCACCGTGCCGTTGCGGACGACGGCCAGCACCGGATGGTTGGGCGTCATGCGCACGCTCGGCGCGCCGCGGGGCTTGATCTCAACCACCTCACCGTGGAACTCGTGGCGCTGTGTGGCGGTCACCGGAGCAAACTGGCCGGCCTCGGTGAGCACCGGCGTCCCCTCGTGCAGGGCCTCGATCGCGGTGAACCCCTCTTTGGTGACGACGCGCTCCCCGGGCGGGAAGCACCCCATCACGGCGATGTTCAGGCCGGTGAGGTGGCGCGTCGCCTCCCGGACCTCGTTGAGCACCCTGGGCAGGTCGAACTTGGTGCGGCCGCAGCCGGGGCAGGCGATGTACTCGGTCTGCGTGCGGCGCAGGCCCAGCGCCTGCAGGATCTCGTAGCAGACCGGCAGCTCGTTGATCGGGTCCTCGGCCAGGGAGACGCGGATGGTGTCGCCGATGCCCTCCGCGAGCAGCGTGCCGATCCCGATGGTGGACTTGATGCGCGCGTACTGGCCGTCGCCGGCCTCGGTGACGCCCAGGTGGATGGGGTAGTCCATCCCCTCCTCGTCCATGCGCCGCACCAGCAGCCGGTTGGCGGCGATCATCACCGGCACGCGCGAGGCCTTGAGCGAGATGACGAGGTTGCGGTAGCCGTACTTCTCGCAGATGCGCACGTACTCCAGCGCCGACTCCACCATGCCCTGGGGCGTGTCGCCGTAGGTGACGAGCATGCGCTCCGAGAGCGAGCCGTGGTTGACGCCGATGCGCATGGCGATGTCGCGCTTCTTGCACACCTCGATCACCGGCGCCAGGGCCTGCTCGATGGCCTCCAGCTCGGCGGCGTGTTCGGCGGGGGAGTACTCCTCGGTGCGGCCGCGCGGCTTGCGGTAGACGAACAGGCCGGGGTTGATGCGCACCTTGTCCACGAACTGGGCCACGGCCACGGCGATCTCCGTGCCCTGGTGGTGAACGTCGGCCACCAGGGGGATGTCGTAGCCGCGCGCTACCAGCTTGTTCTTGATCTCCTCCAGGCAGTGGGCGTCTGCCAGGGTGGGCGTCGTGACGCGCACCAGCTCGCAGCCGGCCTCGGCCATGCGGATGATCTGCGCCACGCAGGCGTCCACGTTGCGCGTCTCCTCGGTGATCATGCTTTGTACGAGGATGGGCGCATCGCCGCCGATCACCGCCTTGCCGACGCGGACCGGGCGGGTTTTGCGGCGCGGGTAGATGAGGTCCGGGTTCATGGTCTGACTCCCCGTGGTGTGGAGCCGCGAAGCGGACACGGCGCCACCCCGATCGTAGCATTGGCCGCCGGGCGCCGAAAAGCGAGGTTCGGGGGCGATAAGGGCTGCACCCGAAGGCCGTGGGGCACAGCCCCGGCCGCGGGCGATGGCGATGGCTCGCGCCCCGCGGTCACCGCGCACCGTGGCCGGGAGCGTTACGGGACCACGCCCTTCTCCTTCAGGGCAATGATGCCGTCCCAGTCGTAGCCCAGCTCCAGCAGCACCTCCTCGGTGTGCTGGCCGACCTCGGGCGCGCCGGCGCGCGGCTGCCAGGGCGTGCCGTGGAAATCGACCGGAGACGCCACCATCTTCACCGTCCCGTCGGGTGTGGGCACGTCTACCCACGCCCCGGCCGCCGCCATCACCGGGTCCTGCACCACCTCGTCCAGGGACTGCACCGGTGCCCACCAGACGTTATGCCGATCGAAAATCGCGCCCCATTCCTCCAACGTGCGCTCCGCCAGCACCGCCTCGATGGCGCGCACCAGCGCGGCCGCGTTCTGGGCGCGGCTGGCCAGGGTCTCGAAGCGGGGGTCGTGCAGCCATTCCTCATGCCCCACCGCCCGGCAGAAGTCCGGCCAGTGGCGGTCCCCCTGCAGCATGAGCAGCCAGATCCACTTTCCGCCCTTGACGGGGTAGTTCAGGATCAGCGGGTTGGGAAAGGTCAATCGCTCATAGGGCACCGGCGCGACGCCGGTGAGCAGGGCCGTGTTCAGGTCCCAACCGATCATGTAGGCGCCGGTGCGCGCCAGCGAGGCGGTGACGAGCTGCCCCTGGCCGGTACGCTCGCGGTGGTAGAGCGCGGCGGCAACGGCACCGGCAAGTTGGCTGCCGGCGGTGTGGTCGCCCATGCCGCCGCGCTGCAACGGCAGCGGCGCGCCGGGTGAGGTGATCATCGCCGCTACGCCCGCCCGCGACCAGAAGGCGCCGACGTCGTACGCCGCCCGATCGGCGTCGGCGCCGTCGATGCCGTACCCGCTGACGTGGGCGTAGATGAGCCGCGGGTTGCGGGCGCACAATGACTCGTAGTCCAGGCCCAGCCGCTTGAGCGCGCCGGGGCGCAGGTTGGAGATGAAGACGTCGGCGCGGTCGACCAGCTGCAGGGCGATGGCACGCCCCTCGGCGGTGCGCAGGTCCAAGGCGACGCTGCGCTTGCCACGGTTGTCAAGCTGAAAGGGCGGGTTGTTGCCCATCACACCCAACAGCGCCATCACGCCGCGGAAGGGGTCGCCCTCCGGCGGCTCGATCTTGATCACATCCGCGCCCCAGTCGCACAGGATGCCGGCCGCCGATGGCCCGGCCACCCACACCGCCAGCTCCACCACGCGCACCCCGTCCATTGGTCCCGGCATCGTGCACCTCTCCCTCGCCTGTATCTGGTTGGGAGCACGATCATCGCCTGCCGGCCGGCCGGCGCGCAACGGCCTGGCCGCGTGCCGCCCTCACAGGGATGGTACCGCCGCGCACGCCCGCGGCCATCACCGCGAGCACGAATGCGCCCCACAGCGCCAGCTTGGCCCACCGAAACCACACTACCGGCCCGAAGGTACCGGTCAGCTCGACGAACCCCCATCGCACGCCGCCGAAGCCGAGGTAGACGAGGGCCACGGAGGCCGTGCCGGCGGCTAGGAAAGCAGGGACCCACCAGCCCCGGCTGAGCAGCGCGAGCGGTACCAGCCACAGCAGCCAGTTCCAGCCCCAGCTCACGGAAGCGGCGTAAGCGGCGGCGATCACCACCGCCGGGCGCTCCGGCCCCGGGCGGAGGCGGAGGGCGATCAGGCTGCCAACGGCCACGGCCGTCAGCATCAGCCAGGACGCCGTCGCGTCCACGCGGGCCATCACGGGCGATGACGGTGCGGGGTCGGTGAGGGCCGTGAGCAGGGCGCTGACCCCCCAGGTGTCCACGCCGTGGTAGGCGCGGACCACGCGCAAGGCGTGCGCCGCGCCGCCCGGCACCAGCGTCTCGTATAGCGCCAGGGCGCCGAGCGGGGGTACCGCGGCCAGCGCGAGGTACGTCGCCCGCCGGGCGAGCGTGTCGTGCCCGTCGCGCCCGCGTACCGTGAGCGTCAGCAGCGGCAAAAGGATGAGGGGCCAGGTCTTGTCGGCCACGGCCAGGCCGAGCAGCCCCGCCGAGATCGCCACCGCCCGCCACGAGCAGCCGCGCAGCAGGAGCAGCCAGGCCGCCAGGGCGGCGGCCGTGGAGACGGCGTCGAACTGGCCGTGATAGCCGGTGATGAGCACCGCCAGTGGGTTGAGGGCATAGGCCATGGCCAGCGCCGGAGCATCGGCGTGCCGGCCCAGCGCCCGCGCGCCGAGCGCGATCAGCACCGCCAGCGCGGCGTCGGCGGCGATGGCCGGCGCCTTGGCCAGCAGCAGAAACGGCAGGCCGGTGTGGTCCGCCAGCCACCCGGCCGCGGCGAACAGGTAGAGGTGCAGCGGCAGGTACGGGTAGCGAGGCGGCTGGCCGGGCGCCACCAAGTCGTACACGTCATGGCGCGCCATGACCGCATCCGCCACGAGGCGGTAGGACGCGTGGTCGAAACGCACCAGGGCATCGGGCGGCAAAGTGAACAGCGAGGGCACCAGACGCACCGCGATCGCGGTCAGCACTGCCATGAGCAAGGGGTGCCGGCAGCGCGCCGACCACCGGCGCACTGGCGGGCTCCAGGTGAGCAGGCACGCGGCGCTGATCAGCGTCAGCCATGACAGGGCGAAGGCCAGGGTGAGCTCCATCGCAGCCCGGGCGGCGCGGCGCCGGTAGCCGCGACGCGCGATTATTGACCAGAGGCGGTGAGGGTGGGTCGCGCGGCGCCGCCGTAGAGGTAACGGTACCAGGCGTAGTTCTGGAGCACCAACCGCAGGTAGAGGGAGGTCTCACTGTAGTCCACGGCCTCGAAGAAGCGGTCCACGTCCCCTGGCGGGACGGCTGTGGCCCAGCGGGCGGCGTTGCCGGGTCCGGCGTTGTAGGCGGCCAGCGCATGGTACACATCGGCAAAGGAGCGCAGTTGGCTGCCCAGGTAGTATGAGCCGAACTGGATGGCCAGGATGGGGCGGGCCAGATCCGCAAACGTGAACCCCGTCCGGCCCAAGGCGCGCGCGATCTCCTGGGCCGTGCTCGGGATCACCTGCGTCAGCCCGAACGCGCCGGCAGGGGAACCGGCCAGCGGGTTGAAGGCGCTCTCCTGGCGCATCATGGCGTACACCAGTAACGGGTCAACGCTGTGCTGGGCGGCAAAGGTCCGCACCAGGTCGGGCCACGGCACCGGATAGGCGAGCCGCACGATATCCGTTGCCTCTGGCTGGAGCGCTGCCCCAGCTGGCGCCCGGGCCAATAGCCGTGCCGCGGCGATCAAGGCCAGGTACGGCTGGCCAGCGGCATCCATCGCCCGCGCAATGCGGTACAGCACCCACGGTTGCCCGCTGGCGGCGTCCACCACCAGCTCCAGTGCGTCGATACCCACGGTCTCACGGCCGACCGCCAGCAGCTCCAGCCCAGCGCGCCAGTCATCGGAGGTGGTCAGGGCCTGCCAAGCGAGCGGGTCTTCGCTCCCTGCCCAGCCGCTTAGCCAGTCCTCGGCCCGGGTCCAATCGGCCGCGGGGGCGTTGAAGGCGCTGCCCGGGCGGGGGGCGGGTGCCTGCGGCTCGCCGGCCAGCACCGCGGCGGCCCGCAACCCGTAATAGCCCGTCGGGCTGCGGCGGGCCGCCTCGGTGTAGGCCAGACGGGCGGCCACTTGGTCCCCCAGCTCGGCAGCGGCGCGCCCGGCCCAGAAGGCGGCGCGGGCCGCCGTCTCCCCGTCGCGCGCCGCCATCGCCGCCGCCCAGACCCGGCGCGCTTCCTGGGGCCGACCTGCCAGATAGGCGAGATAGCCGGCCTGGAACGCCGCCGCGGCGGCGCGCTGGGAGGCGGGGAAGCGCTCCGCGAGCAGCAGGTACAGTCCGCGGGCCTCCTCGGTCCGTCCCACCTCGGTCAGCACCGCGGCCCGTGCCCACAGCGCCTCCGGTGCGAGTGCGCCTTCAGGATCGGCGCGATACGCCTCGTCATAGTTCTCCAGGGCGAGGCGGGTGTCGCCGCGGCGCTCGGCCAGGCCCCCCAGGTAGTAGAGCGCCGTCGCTGCGCCGGGTCCGACGGAGCCGGCGGCCTGCAGGTAGGCGTTCAGCAACTCGCGGGCGCGCTGGTTGTTGCGGCGCCGGTAGTGCACGATGCCGGCCGTGAGCGGGTCCGCCGGCCGACCCAGCTCGACCAGTCGGTCCAGCGCCCGCTCCGCCTCGGCGGTGGCCGGGTACTGGCTGACCAACCGGTGATAGGCGTCTGCCGCCGCATCGGCGTTGCCGAGCGCCGCCTGGGTGCGGCCAATGCCATCTAGGGCGGCGATGCGGTCCGAGCTCCAGGTCGTCACGGTCAGCAGCGTCGTGTAGCGAGCCAGCGTCCGTTCCGGCCGTCCAACCGCCTCCTCGATCTGCGCCGCCAGCCGCAGTGCCTGCCGCCGGGCCAGCGCCGGGCCGGTGCCGTCTGCCACGGGCGCCAGCATGCTCAGCGCCGCTTCCGGGTCATCGTCTTTGAGCAGGCGTGCCCACTCCACGCGCGCGTAGGCGGCGGCTGGTCCGCCCCGCTCGATATACCGCGCGTAGCCGGTGAGGGCGCCGTCGCGGTTGCCGGCTCCCGCCTGGAGCACGGCGTACAGCAGCCAGGCGCGGACGCTCAATTCGGAGGGCGGGTCGGCCAGGAGGGGCGCCAGCGTGTCGAGCCCCTCCTGATAGCGGTGGAGCTTTGCCAGCACACGCGCCAGCTCGAAGCGGGCGAGCCGACCCGTCTCTCCACTGTCGCCCAGGGCGTTGCGGTACGCCGCCACTGCCGCTTCCCACTCGCCGCCTTCGGCAAGGCGGCGGCCTTCAGCGATCCTCACCCCGGCCTGCGGCCACCCCTCTCCCGCTTGCGGGAGAGGGGCCGGGGGTGATGGCTCGCCGTGCCCCGGTTGGAGCAAGGCAACGCCGGCGGTCAGGTCGATGGCCTCCGCGCATGCCGAGGCGACCACCTGGGTGACGGCCAGGACGAGCAGCAGGGGAAGGAACAGGCGCGGCGGCATACCAGTCCACCGGGCGTGGCCATGGTGGCGACGTGTCTTACCGTACCCCACCGACCGTGAACCTGCCAATGCGCTGTGGCGGCGTGTGTGACCGTTCCAGCGGCCCGACGGCCACGGAAGGCAGCGTCCAACCCTACAGGGCTGTAGCGATGGCGTCGATACTAGTGGGGGAGCGGTCTGAGCCGCACCGGTGGCACCCAGCGATGAATGCCGCGATGCCCGAACGATCCGCAGCCGTGATGGACACCTTGCTGGCGTTGCACCGCGAGCGCGAGCCGCGCGAGGTGCTGCACCGACTCTTGCGTCAGCTCGAGCCGGTGTACGGGAGCGCCATTGCCTGTACCTATCTGCTTGACCCGCTGGCCGGCCACTTCCGCTGTGAGCTGGTGAGTGAACGCGCCGGTGAGGCCCTGGCCGCCTTTCTGCGGGCCCATCCGCGCGCTCCTGCCCCGGTCCCGGCCAGCGCGGGTATGCCCATGGTGGCGTTACTGGCGGAGTCTGGCCTTCCCGTGCACGTGACCGATGAGGTTCCCACGGTCCTGGCGGGTCTGTGGAGCAAAGAGGACGCCGGCGCCCTGTTGCGGGCACTGGGCGTCCGCTTCACGGCCGTGGCGCCGGTGGTCGGCGCGCACGGGCCGCTGGGCGTGGTGCTGCTCATGGCCGTGGACGCCTGGCCCATCGAGGTGGCAGCGGAGTGCGCCGCCCACGCCGCCGTGGCCCTGGCCAACCTGCTGGAATGGCAACACGCGCAACTCCCGGACCACGATCCGCTCACCGGCTTGCTCACCTGTGAACGGGTACGCCGGGCTGGGGAGCGGGAGATCAACCGGGCGGAGCGCTACCGCCGCATGTTGTCGGTGGCGGTGATCGAGCTGCCCGAGGAGGCGCGCTCGCCGGAGCGCCGCCGGGCGCTGGCGGAGCTTGTCAGCCGCGTGGTGCGCCAGCCGGATATCGTGGGCGCGCTGGAGCCGGGTCGGGTGGTGGCCCTGCTGCCGGAGACGCCGATCGGCGGCGCCACGGCCTTTCTCCGCCGGCTGCGCGAGGCGGCCGCCGGCGCGGGGTTGCCGTCGCTCCGCTGCGCCTGCGCGATGTACCCGCAGGATGGCCGCGACTGGGAGGCGCTCGTGCAGACCGCCATTGGTCGATTGGGTGAGCCGGAGCGTCCGCCGGTACCGAACGCCTCGCCGCGCGGCAGCCTGCGTGCGGCCTTCCCCACCTTCCGCATGGCCGGAAATGGCCTGTCGCGCTGGGGGTAGACCACCGCGTCACCACCGGTGGCGCACCGACCATGAGCAATGGCACGCTGATGGACGGAGGGGCGATGCCCAGCACCGGCTCGTCCCCGGCTCCTTGACCCACAGGAGCGGTGGATGACGGAACCGCTGTTGCGGCCGTACCGCCCGTTCGTGATTGATCGGCCGCGCCCGCAGAGCGACCTCTACGCGCTGAGTGACCGGCTTATCGCCCAGGATGTGGTGGCCGTGGTTCGTGCGGAGGGACCGCTGCACGCCGACCTGCTTTACCAGCGAGTCGCCAAACTGTACAGCGTTGAGCGGGCCGGGAGCGAGGTGCGGCGGGTGGTCGACCGTGCCCTCCGTGAGGCAACCCGTACCGGCGATGTAACGCGCCGTGGCCGGTTCTACTGGCCTAAAGGGCTGGAACGGGTGGAGCCACGGACGGCCGGCCTGCGCTCCGTGGCTCAGATCGCGCCGGAGGAGCTTCAGGAGGCGGTGGTGCTGGTGCTGCGCGCCCTCGGGCCGCGGCCGCGGGAGGAGCTGATCCGCGCCGTGGCCCGGGCGCTGGGGTTTCAGCGCACCGGCAGCAGCCTGACCGCCGGCATCGGTGCGGCGGTGGACGCGCTGTTGGCCTCAGGGCGGGCCGTTGACGGTGGTGATGGGATCATGGCGGCGGGCTAACGGTGAACGAGCGCGTCGAGATCGATGGCTATGTCGGGCGGGAAGGCGGGCTGCACCACGCCGCTTTGGTGCATCGTCTTTCCGTGGCGGCCGTCCGACCGCCGCGCCCAGGCGGCCAGCGTGCGCTCGGATCGGCGGCAGCACTCCGGAGTGGCGAGCCCTCACCATGCCCTTCGGGCACCCGGCCCTCACCGATCCTCACCTCCTCCGGTGCCGCGTGCTCAGTGGTGCGTGCTGAGGGAGAGGGAGCCATCGCCGCACGCAGCACTTCTCACAGGGGCTGGGGAGAGGGTCGGTAGCTTTTGTCGCGGCGTCTCGCGGTGCAGCTCCCCCCCTGCCCTCCGGCTGTTCCGGGGCCAGGCGCAGCGGGTCTGCTCGCTCACCGGCATGGCCACCGTCCGCTCCAGGGACATGAGGTCACGAGCTGGTTGCGTTCTCCCGTTGGACATGGCACCTCAGTGCGTGGCCGCACCGGAGTGGCCGTAGCCCACGGTCGGATCGGTGATCACGTTGATGCAGGCGGGCACGCCGGCGGCGAAGGCGCGCTCCAGCGCCGGGCGGATCTGGCTCGGCTCGGTGACCGTCTCGCCGTAGCCGCCTAGGGCCTCCACGACCTTGTCGTAGCGCACGTCCTGCGAGAGCTCCTGGGCCACGGTATGGCCGAAGCGACGCTGCTGGGGGTGCTTGTTCTGCCCCCAAGCGCCGTCATTGCCCACCACTGAAACCACCGGCAGGTGGTGTCGCGCCATGGTCTCAAACTCAAACCCGTTGAGGCCGAAGGAGCCATCTCCGTGCAGGATGAGCACCTGTTCGCTGGGTCGCGCCAGCTTGGCGGCAATGGCGTAGCCGGTGCCCACACCCAAGCAACCGAGCGCGCCCGGATCCAGCCAGTGGCCGGGTTTGAAGATCTCGATCACGCGCGCGCCAAAGGTGACGATATCGCCGCCGTCACCGATCACGGTGGCGTCGCGGTCCAGGAAGTCGCGGATCTCACGCACGAGGCGGAAGGGGTGAATGGGCACTTGGTCTGAGTACATGAACGGCTCATCCGCGGCCCGCGCCCGTGCCTCCACGCCGCGCAGCGTCTCCAGCCAGGCGCTCTCCGCCCGCCGGCCACGACCGGCCTCCAGCTCGTTCACCAGTTGCGTGAGCACTGCCTGCACGTTGCCTACCAGGCCGACCTCGACATCGCGGTTCTTGGCGATCTCCGTCTCCGTCACGTCTACCTGGATCACCTTCGCCTCTGGGTGGAAAAGGGGCGGCCGGCCAAAGCCAAGGCGGAAGTCGAACGGGGTGCCGATGACGAGCACGACGTCCGCTTGGGACAGGGCGGCGCGGCGGGACAGGGAGAAGAACAGCGGGTGATCGGCGGGGATGGCGCCGCGGCCCATACCGTTCAGGTATACCGGGGCGTTGAGCGTCTCCACCAGCGCGCGCAGCGCCTCCCATGCCTGGTCGAACCAGACGGCGCTGCCGGCCATCACCACCGGCCGCTCGGCGCGGGCAAGGATGTCGGCCGCGCGCCGCACCTCACTCGGGTCGGCGTGAATACGACCCTGGGCGCGGTCATGCTGGGGGAACCAGACGGTGGTCTCGTCGGCGGTGCCGAACATCACATCGAACGGCACCTCCAGGAACGAGGGACCAGGGCGGCCGGCCAGGGCGTGGCGGAAGGCGATGGAGACGAACTCCGGCAGCCGGCGTGTTTCCGCCACCACGTGCGCGTATTTGGTGATCGGCTTGATGAAATCGACGTGGTCGAGCTCCTGCAGGGCGCCCATGCCCCATTGCGACAGGGGGCTCTTGCCGCCGATCACCAGGCAGGGCGAGCCGCCGCACCAGGCGTTGGCGATGCCGGTGACCCCATCCGTCACCCCTGGCCCGGCGGTGATGGCGGCCACGCCGGGCCGGCCGGTCACCTTGGCCCACCCCTCCGCAGCGTGGACCGCCGCCTGCTCGTGCCGGAAGTCGATCACGCCGATGCCTTCCTTGACGCACCCGTCATAGATGGGGGAGATGTGCCCACCGCTGAGGGTGAACAGGTAGCGCACCCCTTCCTTCCGGAGTTGCTTCGCGATCAGATGCCCGCCATGCAGCGCCGCCATGCACCTTGCTCCTGGGGTTGCTCTCTTTCGTCTGACGGCAGTGTAGCCGGGGCCCGCCGCAGCCGCGACCGCCCTCGCGCCCGCCGGCCCTCATCCCGCCCTGCCCGCCCCCCCGGCATACCGGGCCGGGGGACCGGCTTGCCGGGGTCGGCCATCCCTCTCTCGCTTGCGGGAGAGGCCCGGCCCCGGCAAGCCGGGGTGCCTTCGGCCGGGGGGTCGGGGGTGAGGGCTCACTGGGGCCAGGGTGAGTGCTTATTGAGGACGTGGCCCCGTTCCCGACCAGAGTCAGACGTAGCGCACCGCCACGGACTCGCCGCTGAAGTCGAACGCCGGCAGCGAGGGACGGCGGTGGCCCGCCTCCTGCTTTTCCACGAGGGCGGCGTAGAGCAGGGGGAAGACGATCGTGGCGTCGGCGCGCACGGTGGCATGCACCGGGTCGTTGTACTTCCGCCACGACTGCGCTTCCTCGAACGTGGAACCGGACATGCCGCCCCAGTACGGCACATCGGTGGTGATGCCCACGGCGTACTTATGGCCAGGGTAGGGACGGCCGGCGCAGTCCAGGGCCGGTCCGGTTTGCTGGAAGAAGTTACGCGGCGTGCCGCCGCCGATGGTGATCAGGCCCACCTCACCGCCGGCCTGGTGCGACTGCCACACCACCTCCGCGCTCTCGCCCACGTCGTCGATCACGTCCACGATCAGCCGCCCTTTGCCCTGCCAGCGCGCGTAGAGCAGGTCGATGCCCAGCTCCGAGTCGGCGATGGCGGGGCAGTAGAGCGGTAGCCCGTGCTTGGCCATGGTCGTGACCATGCCGGCGGTGGCGCCGCGGGCGGCCAGGCGGCGGCCCAGCTCGTGCAGGAGCTGGCGGCTGTTCCAGGGGCGGTTGGTGTCCATCTCCGCCAGCACCTCGATGATGCGATGCTCGGCGTGGGTGAAGCCCTCCTCCGGCAGCACTGTGTCGTACACGCGGTTCAGCTTGTACGCCCCGAGGAGGGCATCGTCGACCTGCTCCGGGTCGATGCGGTAGTGGCCGTAGCCGAGGCACTCCACCAGGTCGTGGATCACGTTGGCGCCAGTGGAGACGATGCCGTCGATGAAGCGGCGCTCGATCATGTCCACCAGCATCGTCCGCCAGCCGGCCGGGATCATGGCGCCGGCCAAGGCGAGGAAGATCGTGCAGCGGGGTGCAGACAGCATCTTGTCCAGCACTTGCAGGGCGCGGCCCAGCTCGCGCCCCTGAAAAGAGCTCTCCGCCAGCGCCTCGATGTACTGGCGGGCGGTGACCGGCCCATTGGCGCGGAACTGCCCGATCCGGCGCTCAAGGAAGTGCTCGCGTGGAATGTGATGCATCAGGCCCTTGATCCTCGTGACGTGCTCCCTTCAGCATACGGTGCCCCGCGGAAACGTTCAGCACCGGGCGCCCTTGCCCGCTAGGTCCAGGCGTGGTTAGCTGCCCCCGACACCACCGAGGAGCGACGTCGGATGCAGCTCATCGAGTTCCTGCGGGCCGAGCTCGCGCGCCTACACGGCCAGTACGAACGCGCCCTCGCGGACCTGACGCCGGAGCAGTGGCACTGGGTACCGGAGGGCAAGGGCAACTCCATCGCCTTCATCGCCTGGCACTACGTGCGGACCGAGGACAACATCGTGCGCTTCATCCTGCAGAACCGCCGGCCCACGGTCTGGATCGAGGGCGGCTGGCCCGAGCGGCTGGGACTGCACCCGGTGGCGCAGGGCACCGGCATGCCGCTGGCCGAGGCGCAGGCGCTCCGGATCCCCGACACCGCCGCCTTCCTTGACTACATGCGCACGGTGTGGGCCGCCACCGAGGAGTGGCTGGCGTCCCCCGAGGCCAGCGACCTGGACACGGTGGTGCAGGTGCGGCCCTTGGGCGAGATGCCCAAGGGGCGGGCGCTGGGTCAGGTGTGCCTCACCCACGGCTGGGGCCACCTGGGCGAGATCGACCATCTGCGCGTGCTCCTGGACAAGCCTGGCATCGGCATCTAGGGCGGGCGGGTGAAAGGCGGAGCCATGGACGAGGAGCAACACCGCATCCGGAGCTACCTCCAGGCCCAGGCGGCCAAGCTCTCGGTGCCGGAGCTGGTGGCCAAGGTGCGGGCCGATCAAGAGCAGGTGCGGGTGGCGGCGCTGGCCGTGCCGCCCGCCCGCTTCGCCACGCGCCCGGCGGACGGCGCGTGGAGCGCCAACGAGGTGCTGGCGCACGTGGTGGAGAGCGGTGCGACCGTGGCGGCGGCGATCCGCGCGGTGCTGGACGGCGGTCCCCCGCCGGAGCGGCTCGCGGACCGGGTGCAAGCCGCTCGCCGCAGCACGGCCCTCGCGTGGTGGCAGCGCCTCGTTGCCGACCGCGAGGCGCTGTTCGCGCGCGTGCTGCGTGCCGACCCGGACGCCCGCCTGGACGTGCGCTGGCAGCACCCCTTCTTTGGTGGCCTCAACTGGCGGGAGTGGCTGCTGTTCCTGCGCCTGCATGACCTGGACCATGCCCGCCAGCTTCAGGCCATCGCCGCCGCGCTGGGGTGAGCCGGTCGTGCCTGTGGCCGGCCCTCGCCCCCCGGCTGAGCGAGCTCCCGCTCTACCCGCCGCAGGAGCACGGCGTTGGTGGCCACGATGATCGAGCTCAGGCTCATGAGCAGGGCCGACCACTCCGGCCGCAGCATGACGTCGAAGCGCGGGTAGAGCACGCCGGCCGCCACCGGGATGGCCAGCACATTGTAGATGCTGGCCCAGAACAGGTTCTGCTTCATCTTGCGCACGGTGGCCCGCGACAGGCGGATCGCGCGCGCGACGTCCAGCGGGTCACTCTTCATCAGCACCACCCGCGCCGTCTCGATGGCCACGTCGGTGCCGGCGCCGATGGCGATGCCGACATCCGCCTGGGCCAGCGCGGGCGCGTCGTTGATCCCGTCGCCCACCATCGCCACTCGCTTGCCCTCCGCCTGCAGCCGGCGCACGTACTCGGCCTTCTGGTCCGGCAGCACCTCGGCAAACACGCGCTCGATGCCCAGCTCGCGCGCGACGGCGGCGGCCGTGCGCCGATTGTCGCCGGTGATCATCGCCACCTCGATGCCGGCCTGCTTGAGCACGGGGATGAGGGCGCGGGCGCCGGGCTTGATCGCGTCCGCCGTGGCGACGACCCCGGCCGCCCGCCCATCGACGGCGACGAACACCGGCGTCTTGCCGGCCTCGGCCAGGCGCTCCGCCACGGCCGTCAGCGGGCCGGGATCGATGCCGCGCTCCTGCAGGAAGGCGGCGGTGCCGACCAGCACCTCGCGTCCGGCCACGCGGGCGACGATGCCGCGACCGGAGACGGCGGTGAAGTCCTCGGTCGGGATGAGCTCGATACCGCGCTCCCGCGCCGCCTGCACCATGGCCTCGGCCAGCGGGTGCTCGGAGCCCTGCTCGGCGGCGGCCGCCAGGCGCAACAGGTCATCCTCCGCCAGCGCCGGCCCGCCGTTTGTCGGCGCCACGACGACGTCCGTGAGGCGGGGCCGGCCCTCGGTGAGGGTACCGGTCTTGTCCAGCACCACCACCTGCACGCGCGCCAGGCCTTCCAAGGTGGCCGCGTCTTTGAACAGAACCTGGTGGCGGGCGCCCAGGCCGGTGGCCACGGCGATGGCCGTGGGCGTGGCCAGGCCGAGGGCGTCCGGGCAGGCGATCACCACGGCCGAGATGGCGAAGGTGAGGGCGGTGTGGAACGAGGCGTTCCCAACCACGTACCAGGCGAGGAACGTCACCACGCCGGAGCCCACCGCGAGGATCACCAGCCAGGCGGCCGCCCGGTCCGCCAGGCGCTGGCCGGGGGCCTTGGAGCGCTGCGCCTCCTGCACCAGGGACACGATCTGCGCCAGCACCGTGTCGCTGCCCACCTTGAGGGCCTCGATCACCACGCTGCCGGTGCGGTTGATCGAGCCGCCGATCACCGGGTCGCCCGGCCGCTTCTCCACCGGGATCGATTCTCCGGTGACCAGCGATTCGTCCACGCTGGTGGTGCCCTCCACCACCACCCCGTCTACCGGCACTTTGTCCCCCGGCCGCAGGCGAATGCGGTCGCCCACCTGGATCTGAGCGGTCGGTACCTGCTGCTCAACCCCGTCGCGGATCACGGTGGCGGTGGGCGGCACCAGGTCGAACAGGGCGCGCAGGGCGTCGGTGGTGCCGCGGCGGCTCTTCATCTCCAGCCAGTGGCCGAACAGCACGAAGGTGACGAGCATGGCCGCCGCTTCGTAGAAGGTCTCACCGCCGGTGGTCAGGGTGATGAGCAGGCTGAAGCCCCACGCCGCCAGCACGCCGGTGGCGATGAGCACGCTCATGTTCAGCGCCCGCCGGCGCAGCGAGGCGGCGGCGCCGCCGATGAAGGGCCAACCGGACCACCACACCACGGGGGTGGAGAGCACCAGCATCAGCCAGTTCCGCCAGCCGGCCGGCGCCAATTCCACGTCCAAGGTGCTCACGGCCAAAGGCGAGAGCAGCACCGTGGGCACGGTGAGCACCAGCGCGGCGAGAAAGCGATTGCGGATATCGCGCTCCATGGCGCGCGCCATGCGCGGGTCACTCAGGTCATGCGCCATCCCCGCGTGCTCGGGCGGGGCGGCGTGGTGCTGGTGCGCTGCCCCGGTGGCGGGGAACTCGTACTGCATGCGGTCGGCGGCGGTGTTCATGGTGATGGCGGCCATGTCGGCGTGGTGGGCCAGCGCCGGCAGATCGCCGCCGGCGGGCGCGCCGTCGGGCACGGGCGCGCAGCGACAGCCGTGCCCGGCCTGCACGATGAGCGCCTGGAGCTCGGCCGGGGTGACCGCGCCGGCGTGTGCCGTGACATGCACCTCCTGCCGCGCCGGGTCGACGTGCGCGGCCCGCACGTGCGGGTGCCCACGCAGCGCCCGCTCCACATCCCGCGCGCAGCACGGGCAGGCCAGGGCCGCGCGAAAGCGGAGCGTGACGGTGCCCGCCTCATCGGCGGCCGTTCCGTGGGGGGCGTGCTGCATGATGGGGCTCCAGTACCGGCTTAGATACTCTCCTAGGGTAGAGCATGCATCGGCCGGCGGCAACGGCGCGGGGCGGTAGGCGGCTCATGGTGTAGGATGCGGGCGATGGTGTGGCGGATCGGCACGTCCAAGACGAGGAGGGACAGATGGCTGACGGAACGGAAACGGGCGCGGCGCGCCTCAGTCGGGCGCAGCTCGCCGAGTTGGTGGATCGGTTCATGGATGCCTGGGCGCGACACGATTTAGAGGCGGCCATGGCCCTGATGGCCGAGGACGCCATCTACGACGAGTTCAACCAGACGGTGTGGTGCGGGAAGGCGGCGGTGCGCGAGGGATTCCTGCCCCAGTTCCGCGGCGACTACGGTGACATCCAGTTCCACGTCGAGGACCGGTTCATCGACGCCGATAGCCAGCAGGCGCTGGTGCGCTGGCGGTGCACGTTCGAGTGGAAGGGCACCCGCCGCGCCTGGCGCGGGCTGGACATCCTCCACTTCCGCGACGGCCTGATCGCGGAGAAGCTCACCTACGCCAAGACGGAGCGACCCCTCACGGAGGTGACCCCGCTCGAGGAGGGGCGCTGACGCGCGGGTAGCGGTCGGGAGGGGGAGCGATGCGGATCATCGATATCACCTTGCCGCTGGGGCCAGACACGCCGGTCTACCCGGGCGACCCGCCGGTGGAGGTGACGCGCCTGCGAGAGGCGGGTGCGGGCGATCAGTACGCCCTCAGCCGCCTGACGCTGGGCAGCCACAGCGGCACGCACGTGGACCCACCGGCCCACTTCCTCCCCGACGGCGCCACCGCGGACGCCCTGCCCCTGGCGCCGTTCCTCGGCCCGGCCCTGGTGGCGGATGTGGCCCTCGGCCGGCCGGTGCTCGCGGAGGACCTGGCGCCCCACCTGCCGGCGGAGCGGCTCTTGCTCCGCACCGGCGGGATGCCGCTCGCGCCGGCGGCGGCGCGGGCGGTGGCGGCGGCCGGCGTGCGCCTGGTAGGGGTGGACGGCCTGTCGGTGGCGCCGGCCGAGGCTCCAGGGGAGGTGCACCGCATCCTGCTGGGGGCGGGGGTGGTGGTCGTCGAGGGGCTGGCGCTGGCCGGCGTGGTCCCCGGCCGGTATACCCTCATCTGCCTGCCGCTCAAGCTCCAGGGCGGCGACGGCGCCCCGGCGCGGGCCGTGCTGATCGCGGACGCCGACGGGGGCTTGACATGGCAAATTATGTAGGTATCCTACATACATGCCCCGCCCGATACCGTTGGAGGTGCTCACCGTGACTACGCCCGCTTCCGCCATCCCCGGCTACCGCTACGGCGACCCGGCGCTGCCGCCCGCGCCCCTCACCGAAGAGGAGTTCGCCCAGCTCAAGGCCGCCCTGCTGTTTGGTGACGAGGACCTCGCCGCCCTGCGCCGCGCGGGCGAGGTGCTCGTCCCCCAGACCGAGGCCATCCTCGACGTCTGGTACGGGTTCGTCGGTTCTCACCCCTTCCTGCTGCACTACTTCGCCGGGCCGGACGGGCCGCGCGCCGCCTACCTGGAGCGGGTGCGCAAGCGGTTCGGCAAGTGGATCGAAGACACCTGCCGCGCCCCGTACGACGCCGCCTGGCTGGCCTACCAGCACGAGATCGGCCGCCGCCACTTCACCGGCAAGAACGAGACCGACGGTGACGCGGCGGCCGGCACGCCGCCGTTCGTGCACTTCCGCTACGTGAACGCCCTGGTTTCGCCGATCACGGCCACCATCCGCCCCTTCCTGGAGAAGGGCGGTGCCCCGCCCGCCGAGGTGGAACGCATGTATCAGGCTTGGTTCAAGGCGGTGCTCTTGCAGATCACGCTCTGGGCCTGGTGGTACGTGCGGGAGGGGGCGTGGTAGCGCGGTCGGCAAGCTATCCTGAGGGCGGGTGGCCGCGACGCCGCCCGTGGGAGCGGAGATGGACCGGCTGACGGCGGCCTTGCTGCGCATCGGGCAGGCCACGCGTGCGGTGACGCTGCAAGAGGCGCACGCCGTCGGCCTCACGCCCGTGCAGGCGCAGACCCTGCGCTGGGTGCGACGCACCAAGCGCTTCGCCACCACCGTCGGCAACCTGGCCCGCCACCTGGGCACCACCCACGCCACCGCCGTGGGTGTGGTGGACGCCCTGGTGGCGCGTGGCCTCCTCCGCCGGGAGCCGGACGCCCGCGACCGGCGCGTCACGCTCCTGCGCCTGACCCCGGCGGGCGAGGCGGCCGTCACCCGTCTGCAGCGCTGGGGCCACCTGCTGGCGGAGGCGCTGGCCGCCCTCTCCCCCGAGGAGCGGGCAGCCCTGGAGCGCGGCCTGGGGGCGGTGGTGTGGAGCCTGCGTGCCGCCGGCCACCTGGACGTTGCCGAGCCCTGCCGCGGCTGCGTCTACTTCGAGGAGAACGCGGCGCCGGGCAGCGCCGAGCCGCACCGCTGCCGCCTGATCCAGCGCTTCCTCTCCGACGACGAGGCGCAGCGGGACTGCCCCGACCACCGGCCCGTGGCGGTCGGCGTGCCCGGCCCGCTCGACGAGGCCCCATGAGCGACGCCGGCGTGGCGTGGCCGACCCGGGTGGTGGGCGTCGACTTCAGCGGCGCCGCCGACGCCGGCCGCAAGCTGTGGCTGGCCCACGGCGAGCGGCGAGGCGACACGCTCGTGCTCGACGACTGCCGCCCTGCGGAGCGCCTGCCCGGCGGCGGGCGGGGGCGGGAGCAGGCGCTGGCTGCTCTGCGCGCCTTTCTGCTCACCCAGGGGTCGTGCGCGGTGGGGCTGGACGCCCCCTTTAGCCTGCCCCGCCCCCTGCTCGACGCGCCCTCCTGGGAGGCGTTCGTGGCGGCCTTCGCTGACCGCTTCCCCTCGGCCGAGGTGCTGCGCGCCGTCTGCCGGGCGCGCTGCCCCCGCGAGGTCAAGCGGGCCACCGAGGCGGCGGCGCGGGTGCCCTTCGCCGCCTGGAACGTGCGCCTCTACCGCCAGACCTACCATGCCATCCGCGACGTGCTGGCGCCCCTGGTGCTCACCGGGAGGGCCGTGGCGCTGCCGTTTCAATCCCCGCACCCCGGCGTGCCGTGGCTGCTCGAGGTCTGCCCGGCCGCCACGCTCAAGCGGTGGGGCTGGTACCGTCCCTATAAGGGTCGGACGTTGGCGCACGCCGCCGCCCGCGTCGCCATCCTGGACCGGCTCGTGGCCGCCGGCGTGCGCCTGCCGGACGGGGTGCGCCAGGAGGCCCTCGCCGACCCGAAGGGCGACGCGCTGGACGCGTTGCTGGCCGCCTGGGTTGCGGCGCGCGCCGTGCCGATCGCCGCTGGGTCACGTTGCGCATGGGAAGGTTGCCTTTATCTGTGAGCGAGGCCCACGAGTACTGCGAAGGGGGTATGACCCGACATGGGCCGCCCGCTACCGTGGGGATGGGACAGGTGCGGTTGTTGCCCGTAAGGCGGGGTGCGGGCAGCAGTCGCACTTGTCTTCATCTGTCCAGGGCAGCGCTGTCGGCGCAAGCCACCGGCGGACGCCTCAAGCGGTGCGGCCCGGCCCCATCGGGACGAGGCGGATCTTAGGGATGAGGGAGAGGTCGAAATCGCGCAGCCCTTTCGTCTCGAGCTCGGCCATGCAGCGGCGGGTATCGGCGATCAAGGCGGCCACGTCCACGCCACAGCAGCGGGGTGGGAAGCTCTCCAGCAGGCGCACGCCCTTGGCCCACATGCCGGCCGCGCCGCGCGGGTTGCCGCGCAGCAGGTGGTAGAATCCCACGCCGATCTGGAGGATGCCCTGGTAGAGATAGCGGATCGAGTCGTCCTCCTCGATCCACGCCTCCTCTAGCGTCTCGTGCTGCTCGAAGAACTCCCCTCGGTTGAACTGGGCGATGCCCTGCAGGAGGGCCGGCGAGGGCGGCTCCTGGCAGCGTGTAGTCGGCTCGCCGCGGCGCACCTTGCCGATCACCGGCCGCCGACGCGGCCCGGCGTGGGCGCTGATGCGCGGGCCCAGCTCCAGGTCTAGCTCCAGCGCCTCCTGCACCGCCTCTCGCTCACGCTCTTGCCCCCTCTCGGCCATCTCACGACCGCTCCGCCACCGCAACCCCGCCGATGGTGCCGTAGAACAGGCCGAGCAACAGCCCGACGCCCCACCAGCCGGCCTCCTGCCCGGCCCAGCCGTACAGGGCGCCGAGGAGCGCGCCGATCACGCCGCCCACCAGCATGAACACGAACACCGTGAGGAAATAATGACCGCGCAGCATCGTCCGCTCCGGCCGGTCTGCCTGGCCGTACCGGCCGCTCCTAGTGTAGCGGGCGGCGGGGCCGGGAGCATCCCGCCGCACCGGGCTGCGGGCGCGGACAGGTCGGGCATCCGGAACGGGGCGGCCGGTTGCCGCTTATGCCCACCCGTGTTCCGCACGATACCTAGATGAGGCGGGCGCCGATGGGGGGCTAAGGGGGCAGACATGAGCGAACACCAGGCGCCGACGAGAGCGGAGCAGGCGAGACCAAGCCTGCTTGCCCTGAGCGAGCGGGGCCTGGGCGCCGTGGAGGAGCTGGTGCGCGTCCTGCGCGAGCACGAGCGGGAGCTCTCCGCCCTCCTGGAGCGCATCCGCCGCCTGGAGCCGCTGGTGTGGGCGGACGGTCTCACCGGGCTGCTCAACCGGCAGGGCCTTATGCAGGCGCTGCGGCGCGAGGAGGCCCGCGCCCGCCGCTATCACCTGCCCGCCGCGGTGGTGGTGTGCGCCGTGGCGGACGTGGACGCCGTCCGTGCCGGACACGGGCCCGCAGCCGCCGACGCCCTGCTGCAGGCGGTGGCGACGGCCCTGCGCGACGGCTCCCGCGGCAGCGACGTGGTGGCGCGGATCGGGGACGCGGCCTTCGCGGTGGTGTTGCCGGGCGCCGATGAGGCTGGCGCCCGGGTCTACCTGGAGCGGCTGTGCCTGAACGTCGGTTCCGTTCGGCTGCCCGACGGCGCCATGGCGGCCGTGCGCCTGTCCACGGCGCTGGGCACGCGGGAAGAGGCTGGCTCGCTGTCCGCCGCCCTGGCGCTGGCAGAGGGGCGATTGTGCGCTCCGGCGCCGGAGCCATCGCGGCAGGGGGCCCCACGGATTGACGGCCCGGGCAGCGGCGTGGTGTAGTAGATGTACCTGCCTTTCTTTAGGCCGGGCCACCCCCGTCCGGCCCTTTCCCCCGCACCCTACCCGCCGCCAGTAGCCCCCGTCACGCCGGGCCGACAGACCTGCCCGGCGGGTGAGGAGAGGTCCATGGGGAGCGAACCCGCGGCGCCGCCAGCGGCACCGGCGGTGACTATCGTCGTGGCCGACGACGACCCCGACATCCGCCGCCTGGTGGCGGAAATCCTGCGTGACGGGGGCTATCGCGTGCTCACCGCCGCCGACGGGCAGGAGGCGCTGGCTCTGGTCCGCGCTCGCGCGCCGGCGCTGGTGTTGCTAGACCTGCAGATGCCGCGCCTGAGCGGATGGGAGGTGCTCGAGCGGCTGCGGAGGGACGACATCCAGGTGCCGGTGGTGTTCATGACGGCCGCGTATCGTGCCCGCGTCGAGGCCGAACGGCACCGGGTGGCCGGCTTCCTTGCCAAGCCGTTCGACGTGGACGACCTGCTGGCGGTGGTGGCCCGGTGCGTCGCGCCGGCGGAGGGATGACCCTCTCCCGCTCGTGCCGCGCGCCGAGGGCCGGGCTGGCCCTCACCCCCCCCCCCGGCCCCCTCTCCCGCTTGCGAGGGAGGGGGAGCACAACAGAACCCCCCTCCCGCCCTGCGGGAGAGGGGTTGGCGGGTGAAGGTCAGTCTCGGCCGGGAATGAGGGCACGCCGCACCCAGCACGCGGCGCTCGTCGGTCAGCCGCGGGGCAGGCCCAGGCCACGGGTGGCGATGATGTTGCGCTGGATCTCCGACGTGCCGGCAGCAATGGTCGCCGAGACGCTAGTCAGGTACATGTGCGAGATGCGGCTGCGCATCGGCGCCCATTTCTTGTCGCGGAAGGCGTTGCCGTACAGGTGAATCAGCTTCATGCCGGTTTGGGCCAGGCGCTGCTGGGCCTCCGAGCGGAACAGCTTGTTCATCGAGGCCTCGTAGTTGGGCACCAGGCCGCGCTTCTGCATGGAGATGATGCGGTAGCTGAACAGCCGGGCGATGTCCGCCTCGATGGCCCGCTCGGCCAGCTCCGCCTTGACGGAGGGGGTGAGGCGCACCGGCACGCTGCCGCTTTCCGACGCCTCGCGCACGAACTGGACGATGTCGTTCACCGTGTGGCGCAGGCCGACGCTGGCGCTGATGTTGGAGCGCTCGAAGTCGAGCAGGGTGGCGCCCACGTACCAGCCGCGGTTCTCCTCGCCCACGCGGTTTTTGACCGGCACGCGCACGTTGTCGAAGTACTCCTGGTTGAAGGTGTGGTCGCCGGCCATGGTGATGAGCGGCTGGATGGTGATCCCCGGCGTCTTCATGTCCACCAGCAGCATGGAGATGCCGCGGTGTTTGGGCGCGTCCGGGTCGGTGCGGGCCAGCATGAACATCCAGTCGGCGCGGTGGGCGCCGGAGGTCCAGATCTTCTGGCCGTTGATCACGTACTCGTCGCCGTCGCGCACGGCGCGCGTTTGCAGGCTGGCCAGGTCCGAGCCGGCGCCCGGCTCGGAGTAACCCTGGCACCAGGTCACCTCGCCGGAGGTGATGCCCGGCAGGTGCTCCTTCTTCTGCTCGTCGGTGCCGTACATGATCAGGATTGGCCCGATCATGGTGACGCCGAAGCCGCCTACCTGCGGGGCGCGCGCCTTGGCCATCTCCTCGTTGAAGATGAAGTGCTCAATGGGCGTCATGCCGGCGCCGCCGTACTCCTTGGGCCAGTGCGGCGCGATCCAACCGCGCGCGGCCAGCTTCTTCTTCCACTCTTTGATGAAGGCCTCGCGCTCGGGGTCGTCGACGCCGACGAACTGCTGCTCCTCGTCCGGTGTGCCCCAGCCCTTGGGCAGGTTCTGCTCGATGAACGCGCGCACCTCGGCGCGGAACGCCGCCTCGGCCGGTGTGTCCCTGAAGTCCATGTTCTTTCCTCCTCCGATCCCAGATCGCCATGGGCCGCCGGGCATCGGTAGCTTACCTTGACGTGAAAGTTGGCGGCAAGAGGCCCGCGGCGTGAGGGCAGGCAGGAGGGCACCCGGACAGTCGCGCCGCTGGGCGGCGGGCTAACTGCTCCGTCGCGTCGTGAGGACCTCCGCTCGTGGGCATCCTAAGGCATGCGCAATCGAGCCGTCTGGTGGGGGAATTCCTCCGGTGGCACCGGCCGACCGAACAGGTAGCCCTGGCCGCTGTCGCAGTGGACGGCGTACGCGGCCATGAGTTGCTGGCGCGTCTCGATGCCCTCGGCCACCACGGTGAGGCCCAGCTCGTGCGCGGCCGCCACCACCGCCCGCACGATGGCGGTGGTGGGGCGGTCATGCGCCAATTGGCGCACGAAGGAGCGGTCGAGCTTGAGGGTATCGAAGGGGAATTCACGGAGGTAGCTGAGCGAGGAGTACCCCGTGCCGAAGTCGTCCAGCGCCAGCCGTACGCCCAGCTCCTTGAGTTGGTGCAGGAGCCGGGCGGCCTGGGCCGGGTCCTGCATGGCGACGCTCTCGGTGAGCTCCAGCCGCAGTCGGGCTGGCTCCAAGGCGCTGGTGGCCAGCACGCGGGCCACGGCCTCGACGAGGTCCGGCTGGTGGAGTTGGCGGGCGGAGACGTTCACGCCGACCATCAGGTCGGCGAGGGCCGCGGGCAGCCGCCGCGCCCACCCGCAGGCCTGCTCCAGCACCCACCGGCCGATGGGCAGGATCAGCCCCGTCTCCTCGGCCAGGCCGATGAACTCGCCGGGCAGGACAAGGCCGCGGTCGGGATGGCGCCAGCGCAGCAGCGCTTCGGCCGCCACCAGGGTGCCGCTGGCCAGGTCGACCTCCGGCTGGTAGTGCAGCGCCAGTTCGCCGCGCGCAAGCGCGTGCCGCAGCGCGCGTTCCAGCTCCAGGCGCGCGGTCACCTGCTCTTGTAAGGCCGGCTGGAAAAAGCTGTAGCGCCCCTTGCCCTCCGCTTTGGCCCGGTACATGGCCAGGTCGGCCTGCTGGAGCAGCTCACCGGGACGAAGCGACCGTGAGGGGGTGTGCAGGAGCGTGATGCCCACGCTGGCCGAGACGGTCACCTCCCGCCCGTGCAGCGTGAGCGGCTCGCCCACGGCGGCCAGGAGGCGCTCGGCCACCGCGGCCGCGTCGCGCGGACCGCGCAGCCCCTCCAGCAACACGGCGAACTCGTCGCCGCCCAGCCGCGCCAGCCTGTCGCCGGGGCGCAGCCGTTGACGCAGGCGCTGGCCGACCGCGCGGAGCAGGTCATCGCCCGCGCGGTGCCCAAGTGAGTCGTTGATGACCTTGAAGCCGTCCAGGTCCAGGAACAGAACGGCGAGCGCGCCCCGGTCGGGTCGAGACTGGACCGCCGCCTCGAGCTGCTCGGTGAACCAGCGCCGGTTGGGCAGGCCGGTGAGGGGGTCATGGAGGGCGAGGTGGAGCAGCTTGTGCTCGAACTGCTTGCGCTCGGTGATGTCCCGCGCTACGCCAAACAGGGACCAGGTGCCGGTGGCGGCGTCCAGGCGCGGCACCACGCGGTCTTCCACCCAGCGGTATTCCCCCGTCTCCACGTTGCGGATACGGTACACCCGTGTGCCCGGCGCCATTCGCGCCAGGAGGCGCTCGGTGCGGGCGCTGAGGTCGGGCAGGTCATCGGGGTGGATGAGCCGAAACCAGAGCTCGGGGTCTTGGAGAAAGTCCTCGGGGGGATGACCGGTGATGGCCTGCGTCGGCCCGTACACCGCCAGCACCTGGCCGCGCAGCGGGTCTCCTCGCGCGGACATGAGGTAGACGACATCGTGGATGTTGTTGAGCAACAACCGATGCCACTCCTCCCGCTCGCGCAGTTCCGCCTGCACCCGCCGCTGCTCCGTGAGATCGCGGATGGCGCTGACGACGATGAGACCGTCGTCGGTGTAGAGGGGGCTCAGGCTGATGTCCACGGGGAACACGGAGCCGTCCTTGCGCCGGCCGCGCAGATCGAGGCCGACGCCCATGGGGCGGGCCACCGGTCGTCGGTAATAGCGCTCGTGGTGCTGGGCGTGCCGGTCGCGCGCGTCTTCCGGGATGAGGAGGGCCAGCGGCTGGCCCAGCAGCTCGTCGCGGTGGTAGCCAAACATCCGCTCGGCCTGCGCGTTTACCACCACGATGCGCGCGTGCTGGTCGACGCACACCACCGCGTCGGGCAGCGACTCAAACACTTGGGCAAGGGTGAGCTGTGGGGGCATCGTTGGTGGGTGAACCGCACACGGCAGCCTGGGAGCGCGCGCACGGGTCACTGGCGGTCAGCGGGTGACTCGATACGCGCGCTGTCGGCCTGCCGCCCCGGCTGAAGCCGGGGCGCGGAGGACCGGTTCGGCACGGAGAAGGACGGAATCCCTTCGCGACACGCTATGGACCGTGCGACGGTGTTAAGCAATAACAAACTCCTGAACCGTCCGGCACAGGCGTGCTGGTCGGTGCGGAGGGATCGCGCGTGCTCACCCTACGGCTCGATCCGAACGCGCCTGTGCCCTTGCACCATCAGTTGCAGGAGCAACTGCGCGCGGCCATCGACGCCGGGGACATCCCACCGGGCGGGCGCCTGCCCTCGGAGCTGGACATCGCGGCGCAAACGGGCGTCTCGCGCACCACCGTGCGGCGGGCGATGGACGAGCTCGTCCATGCCGGGTTGATCCACCGCCAGCGCGGCCGCGGTTCGTACGTGGTGCGACCGCCCGACGACGCCGCGGACGCCGTGCTGTTTCGGTTCACCTCCCCGTTGCTGTATCCCAGATCGCCCGCCGCTCGGTGGGAGCGGCGGACACTGACGGTGCGGTCGCCGGTCACGGCCCCGCGACTGGCAGGGCAGTTTGCGCTCCCACTCCAGGCGCCCCTCCTGCGGCTGACCCGCCTCTGCCTGCTGGACGGGCGACCCGTCGCGCTGGAAACCTCGGTCCTGCCCCAGCTGCCCCGCGGCGTGGCCGAGCACGCCCTTACGGATGCCGCCCTGTACCGCGCCCTCGAGCGGGAGCTGCGCGTGCACATCAGCCATGCCCACGATGAGCTACGGGCGATCACCCTTCCCCTCCGTCCCGCCCATCTACTGGGCGTACCGCCGGGGACGGCCGGGCTGTGCCTTCGGCGGCACACGTACGCCGGCCAGCGACTGGTGGAGATCCGCTGCACCATCACCGCGAGCCGCGCCAGCCGGTTACGCGCGGTGGTGCCCCGCCGCTACCTGCTGGTGGTGTGAAGGCGCGGGGCCGGCGCCCTAAAGGTGGACGCCGATCCCCTCGATACCTTTTGCGGGAATTGTAGTAACAACACAACGATATTGCAATGCCATAAGGAGAGGAGCGTATGGGCTGGTTCAACGACCTCGGGATCCGGTGGAAGCTGCTGGGCGGCTTTGGGGCGCTGCTCGCGGCGCTGCTCGCGGTGGGCGGGCTGGGGCTGCACCAGTTCCTGGCCGCCGAAGCGGCCACGGAGCGGGTGGCAGGGGTGGAAATGGCCGCCGTGGAGACGGCGCTGGACGCGCAGGTGCAGCTCCTGACCATGCAACGCGAGCTGCGCCAGGCGCTGCTGGTCGACGGGGAGGAGGCGCGCCGCGCCTGGCAGGCCGCATTTAAGACGGCGGAGGAGCGGTTGACCGCCGACCTGGCGCGACTGAACGAGCTGCTCGCCGGCAGCGCCGAGGCCGGCCGGCTGGACGCGCTGCGCACCACCTACGACGCCTGGACACCAACGCGCTCCAAGGCGTTCGAGCTGGCGGTACAAGGCGACATTGCCGGCTCCAAGCAGGTGCTGTTTGGCGCCGAGAATGTGCGCGCCTACAACGCGGTGAACAACGCCATCGGCGACCTCGTGCAGGCCAAGCGGGCGCGGGCCGCGGCCGTCGTCGCGGATACGAAGGCGGCGGCCCGGCGCACCGAGGTGGTGATGGCAATGGTCATGGCGGTGGCCGTGGCGGTGGGGGCGGGCATCGCGCTGGTGGTGTCGCGGCGTATCACGCGCGGCGTGCAGCTCGTGGGCACCATGCTCTCCTCGCTTGCCGACCACTGCGTGACTTCCCTGGCGCGCGGGCTGGAGGCGTTCGCGCGCGGCGACCTCACCGTCCATGTAGAGCCGGTGGCCCAACCCATCGCGTGGCGCGGCCGTGACGAGCTGGGGCGCATGGCCGAGACGGCCAACACCCTGCTGGATCGCATCCGCGCGGCGGTCGCCAGTTACGAGCAGGCGCGGCGTGACCTCCAGGAGCTGGTGGGCCAGATCCAGCGGGCGGCCGGTGACGTGGCCGAGAGCAGCGGCCAGCTCGGCCAGGCGGCCAACCAGACCGGCACCGCCGTGCAGCAGGTGTCCAGCGCCGTGCAGGGCATCGCCGCCGGCGCCCAGGACACCAGCACCAGCGC